>Ga0265592_1000045_pt1 | contig 85459 bp, 76 predicted proteins | sample saktaG_7_FD_190141 | JGI IMG/M metagenome (GOLD analysis project Ga0265592, IMG submission 190141) | Saline water microbial communities from Sakinaw Lake, British Columbia, Canada - sak_2010_1_5_120m | ecosystem: Environmental > Aquatic > Non-marine Saline and Alkaline > Saline ... | reverse complement strand
ACATTACTTGTTGAAATATTTTTAGCTTTTTGGTATCAATTCTTGTTCTTTCAATTTTCCTCATGCATTTTCATCAATTTGAGCAATCTAATTGCGCCTAACTTTTCATCTCACTGCGGGGTTCGTTGCAAATCACCGGTGCCAATAAGCAGAGCGCAGCAGCGCTTTTTAGCGTCCGAGTGAATTTGCCTTGTTATGTTTTTTCAACACCAATTCCTCGTGTTCCATCTACATTGCATTTATAAAACACAGGGTTGCTGTTGCCTTTTTCCGTAATATTACGCACTCGCTCTTGGGTTTGTTTTGAAGACTTTGCTCCGAAATATACCCCTGTTAGCGCACTACTATTAAACTTCAATATTCGATCTTCTGGCATCGTTTCTTGGAAGCTTACATGCACGATACGCCATTCACTCTCTTCAGACCAAGGCGCTAACTTTTCTAGAAAAAGATTTTTTACTCCGTGCGCATATTGTTTCCAAAATGATTTTGATATGGTCATTAAATCTACATCACCTTCGTTATCAAAAATTAGTATGTAATCATAGAACTTCGGCTTAGTTAATGAAGCAGAGTATCTGACCATATTTATATCTTCCATCCACTCAATGTATTTGCCTTCAAACGGTGCATTACTTATAAATGGAAAATGACATTTATTGCTGCTTTCTGGGTCAGCATCTACTTCAAATTCTAGACATATACCGGTATGGCCACTCGCATAATGCGACCACATTAGAAAGTTGTTGTAGTTTTGAGAAAAGCAGGCAACAGAGCTATTATTAAGAAATTGAGCAAACAGCGTTTCTAAGGTGGAAAATAAATTTTCTGCTTTTAATTCTTCTAACCCTTCTATTGCATAGGGATTTTCGCGATAAAATCTCGAAAGAATTTCAAATAGATCTTTTGTGGTGACAATATGGGTATCACGATTAGAAAAGTCGGCAGTTATATATGAACCAAGCTGTTCATAGATTATAGGATGCATCAATTTCGCTGCTAAAACATAATTATCATCAGACAGAAGCAGTACACCCATTTGTTTAGAAAGGAAATGAACAAGTCTATTTATCTCGGCTTTATTTTCCGAAAAAAAATCCAGTTGCCCGTTTAAATCAAGAGGGTCATTTAATTCTATTGGTGATGCTAAATAGACCTCACTATAAAGCAACTCCTTAAATAGAATTTCACTTAATGGTCTGTATCTATATAGTTTCATTGCCTTTAAACATAATCAGTATTTATGCGGATATGGATATCATCACCTTTGTAATGATATCAGCCTTTTTAAATGTAGGAAGGGTTATGTTCCCCGCCCCTTGTGGTTTGTTGGGTCGCATCTTAAAATATTAAATATTCACTATTTAAACTGAACAGCCGTAATACCATTGCTTAATATTTAAGATGTGACCCTCCCTTCTTTTATTTACTCTCCAGAATCGGTTTTAAAATATCCGGGCTTTTTTCTGCAAAGCTGTTCATTCGTTTTACAATCTCGCTGTCAGGGTTTGACCAGCGTTTGTGGAGTTCTTTAATTACATTTTCTTTTTGCTCGTCCGGCAACTGCTCAAAATCGTCTTCGCCCAATGTCTCTTTTAAATCCCGCTCAACAAATTTTAGAATGTCGATTTCTTTTTCTTTCATGTGGTCGGGGAAGTAGAGTTCGAATATCATTCCGTCAATAATTTGGTCGAATAAAGGTGATTTAATATTATTTTCAGAATTGTTCAGTCTGATTATTATATGAACAAGTTTCACTATATTATCATGGGTTGCCCTCTCTATTTCATTTGTAAAGTTTATCTCATATACTGGGAGTTTTGCTAAGTTTTTCAACAGTACTTTGGCAAAAGCTTTGCCTTTATTTAACGAGAGGCTTTCGTGTATATAGCTTATATATTTAGAGTTAAGTAAACCTAATAAATATAAAATTGATATTTTCACATCTGCTTTCAAATGTATCCCGTATGAAAGTGAATCAAAATAAAACCCATCTGAATCATAACTGGCAATAATATGGTCGGATGTTTTTCTAACTACAATTTTATTCGGGTAAAATATTTTTTCCTTTCGTAACGCAAAATCAACTTTCTTTTGTGCTGTCATTCCTTTTTTCGATTTAACATCAGACAAGGAAAGGGTTTTCTTTAAATTAATGTCATAATTAACCCATATTCCTGACCATTCAATTCCATACCTTTTAATGTTTTTGCCTAATAGCATTTTTTTGTGCTTATCAGACTCTTTTGATGATGATAATAAAATATGTCGCACATTACCTGGGTTAAGCCCATTTGAAACATAAGCAACATCGCTTAATAAGATTTTAGAATCCCTTGATATTGTAAGTTTGTTATGAAAATTTGATTCATAATTATCGATCAGCAGTTTTTGTTCATTAAAGTAATTTTCAATAACACAAAAAGGGGTTACATTTTTTACAGTGTTGTATACCAATACATTTTCAAGAGGCTTGTTGCTTGTTTGAGCAAAAAATATTATATTATCACCTACTTCAGCATTTTCAAAAACTTTACCTACTATTTCTGTAATTTGGGGGATTGCAAACTTTGAAAGGAGGATATTTCGAGTCTGCTTCAAATAGGTATTAAAAACTAAAGATTTGGGAATTATATAACTTAAGATAGCATTTTTGCTTTTCAGCAATGCTAATCCTTTCTCTAAAAATAGCACATATGTGTTAATTTTATATGATGCCATTTTATAATTATGCTTATATATTTTTTGCTCTTGGGGCTTGTCTGCTCCAATTAATTTATACGGCGGATTTCCAATCACAATATCAAATCCATCCCTGATATCAAACATCCACTCCGGGTCAAAGAAAGGAGACGAAGCATTCTGATCATAAGGGTCCCAGCTTGCCAGTTGGCGGGCTGTTTTATTTTCCCAGCCTCCTTCTATCAATAATTCTGCAATTTGTTCTCTCAGTGTTTTATCTTCATCTCTTAACTCTCGTTTCCGTCCTGGAGATTTTGAGCTGAAGAGTTTATGCCGTACTTTTTTAAGACTGTTTTCCAGCTTTTTTATTTCGGGATTTTCAAACAGCTCTCCCTGCTCCTTGGGCTTCTCTATTCCAATAAGGGTATTAGCTGCTACAAATTTGGTTTCAAGGTTCGGGAGTGGTCTGATTCCGAAGTCTCGTTTGGTTTTATCTACTTTTTGGTCAACTATTAAAGAGATAAAGAAACGCAGTTTGCTTATCTGGGTTGCAATTGGCTGAATATCAACACCATAAATACAATTTTCAAGCAGATAAAGCTTTCGCCCATAATCCAGCTCATTGTTTTCAAACGAATCTTCAATATCCTTTATCTGTTCCTTGAGTTCCTTTACAATGCTTTGACTTCGTGCGCTGTCTTCAACCTCTTCCGCTTTTTCAATAGCTTCATTTACCTTGTCAATCTGCCGCTGTTTCCAACTCTCGTTGCCGGGATCGAGTTTGTGAAGCAGATGAACCATTTTCTGTAGGATGCCCATGGGAAAAGCGCCGGAACCGCAGGCGGGGTCAAGGATTGAGCAAGCGTCTATAGCTGTGATAATCTTTTCTTTGATTTTGTTTTCCTGAAAAGGCTGAATATTATCAAATGAGATTAATTGGTGCAGCTTTGTATCTAATTCGTCAGTATCCTCAATGTCTCCGGAAAGTTTGTTCTTGAAATAGGCTATCAGGCTTTCATCCACCATATAATTTACAATTTCTCTTGGTGTATAAAAAGAGCCGGTCTGTTTTCTGGCCGTGGTTTTAGTCTCGGGGTTGTAACTTGCGAGTAGATTTTCGAATACCCTGCCCAACAGTTCCGGGTCGAGAGCGACATCTTCTTCAATGGGTGTATTCTCAGTAATGGTAAATTTATAAGAATTGAGGATTTTGATCAGTCCTTTAACTGAGGCCTTTTTATTTGTTTTGCCGTTACTTCCATAATCCTCACTTAAATCAACATGCTCTTCGGTTCCAAAAAATATATAATCGGGAACCACCAACTTATTATCATTTCTGTCAGAAAAACCATCCTGATATATAATTACATCTCCACCCCGCTTGCCTTTCAATTCCGGATCAGGTTGATCCAGGCATTCAAACAATCCTCCATTCATAAAGGGGACGATATCTTCAACAAGTTTTATAAACTTACCGGGATCTTTAAAACAGCTTTCATACCGCATCAAGTTTGTAACATTCATATGCTGCTTGTCTTTGCGAAACTCCCTTTTACCCATTGTCTGGTTAAGAGCGGCAAAGAAGAGGTTTTGCAAAACAGCCTTATAGTATGTACTGCCTTTGGCTTGTTCATCAAAGAGATCACCCAATCTTTGAGGATGAAACTCTTGTAACAACTCCTCTTTGATATATGTCGTATCAAACAGCTCTTCCGGTATAAGATTTTTCTCTTTCACAAACCAGACAAACAGGAGACGGGTCAAAAGACGAATAAGGTTTTTCGCGTTATGCTCCTTAACTCTCTCGTCTTCCTTGAATAATCCATTCTGATCTGACTTAAGAGAAGCGCCCGGAAATGTTACTTTCTTTAATGCCCAGAAATACCAGTTGGAAAGTTCTTTATAGAACTCCCTGTTAAGGACAGCTACGTTAAATACTTCCTGCCAGTATTTATAAAGGCCATCGAAAGAATTAACAGCATTCCTGCCGGTCCGGGCGATTGCCAGTTCTTGAAGGATTTTCAGGTGACCGGTGTGTGGATTGTTTACTTTTACGTCTCGGAGCAGTGAAACTTTCCCTGCCTTTTCACCTTCGAGCCATTCATGTTTGTATTTTTGTCTTTCCGCGTTCGCAAAAGCAATATATTGATTGTATCGGAAAACGACCACGACAGGCGTGTAGTGGAATTCCCTGTTGAACGCACGGGTAATTTCGGCAAGCTGTGCTCTGGTGGGAAGCAAGCCGTTTCCCCGCTCTTTCAGCGTTACGCCAAAAAGTAAAAGACCATCGTAATCCGATTTTATTTCCGAAGTATCGATGCTTTTGTTTCCTTCAAAAGCGGCGTCATCAACCATTCCGAGGAAGTAAACATCTTCAATCAACTTAAATGCCGGGAATGTCTTTGTGAGAATGTCCCGCGGCCTTGCGGGTTCTTCTGCTATATAATTTACAGGGATATTCAGATCTTCAAATAATGTTTTTAAAGCCGGGTAGAAATTATCAATATTTTCAAAGTAGTCCAGGCGCATATTACCCCTCGCTTTTACTCACCAGAAACCATGTTATCAGGTCAAAATTATCCGGTTTGTATTTATCATCTACCTTTATATTTTCTTTTACCCTTTTTATCGCAGAGGTGTCCCCACTTTTAATTTTTGAGAGGAGGTCTTTTGCTTTGCTACCCATACGGGTTTTTACTGTGCCGTCTTCCTGTTGCTCATCTTCAACGGCCTGACTTCGCAACCAGTTATTTACCGAATTTACAAGTCCTTCAATAGCCTGTCCTTCACCCTTTTCCACTGCCTCCGGCACATATCTGTTCTTTTCTTTATGTACAGTCAAGGCATCCAGAACTTCTTTCTGATTCAGCAAAACAGGTTTCCCGTTCATATCGATATATATTAAGTCATAAGTCTGGTAATTATGCTCTGTTACTTTGGATGGTCTTGCAGGATAGCCCAATAACGCAATTATTCCATCATCAGGACAAACTTCTTTTTCAGCTTTGAAGCCTGTGTAAACGCCTCTGGGCATTTGTTCATATTTTTTTTGATCCGCTTTCAGTTCTTCCAGCAAATCCTGCCTGTACCTTTCCAGCGAAAGGTCATCAAATCCTAGTCCTTGTTCGCTTACTTCAATGTCTTCCCATGATGTTTGCATTTGTTCCATCATTCTTGCTTTCATCTTGTTTTCAAGATTCTCGTCCTTTGCCATTTCGGCAAACGTATCAGAGAATTCCAGATTGACTTCCGAACCTGCCAGTTTCATGGCTGCCATACGCTGTTCAATTCTTCCCTGCAAATTCAAATAAGAGTTAATATTATTTGAAGGCCAGAAATTGATTCCGAATATTTTGCTGTTTGGAGAGCCAAGCCTGTCAATACGCCCCATTCTCTGGATAACTCTTACAGGATTCCAATGTATATCGTAGTTAATAACCATATCGGCATCCTGCAGGTTTTGTCCTTCACTTAAAACATCGGTAGCAATCAAAATATCGATAGGTTTCTGGATTTGCTTGTAGGTTTTCTCGTCATTCTGGTAAATCCAGCTTATCCACTCTTCAAAAGCTTCATTCTCAGAAATACCTGTAGAGCTTGGTTCAAAGTCCCACTCTTTTTCTTTAAATAATTTGGTAAAAGGAGTAAACCGCTCCAGGATTGGCTCAAAATTCTTTGTTTCATAATTCGAATCGTCAGTTCTGGAACCACTGCCACTGACAAGAGCGATTCTGCTAAAACCCCGTGCTTTAAGCTGGTCGAAAAGATATTGCGCGGTATCCTTATAAACAGTAAAAATCACAACCTTTTGATTGTTTTCATTGGCGCCTGACCTTTGCTTTTCGTTTATCTTCTCGATGAGCTCTTCCAGCTTATCATCAGCACTTTTAAGATTATTCGGTCTTATGGTTTCTTTCTCCAATTCCTTCTCAAAGCGTTGCATGTTCGTGAAAAGGTCATTAAGCGCATCGATATCTTCTTTCAGGTCTTTTTTGTATTTATTTAATTTGCCGGCAGCATCAATCTCTGAAATATTTATTTTACGTTTCTTGCCAAGTGTCAGTTCTGCTATTTCATCTTCTAAGTCATCTTCCTCAAATAATGATATTTCCGAACCATTCTCAACGGTGTTCTCTTTTTTCGCTTCTTGATAGTCTTTGATTTTATCCAGTGCATTCTGGTGATGATTCATTATTTTTTCAACAGTTGAATAGAATGAGAACCAGGAAGACTCCAACCTTTTAACCATCAATATGTACATCATTTTTACAAGAAAACGGTCTCGTAATCTTTCATCATGAAGAATATCTATATCTTCTGATTCATCAACCTCAACATAGAACGCGGGTTGATAGCCGGAAAGCATTGGTGGAAAATGATCGAATAATTCTTCGAAACTCTCGAAATTGCCCATTTGGCGAGGAGTCACAAAAATATTATCCGGTTTTTCCTTGACTGGAAAATCAAGTCCCGCCTGTTGTCCTTCAATCATCTTTCGAGTGCGGGCAACGGTTAAAGAATCCGTAAGAGTAAAAAAGTTTGCAGGTAATTTTTTAATGAAGTCTCCAATTTTTGGATTGCGTTCTTCCCGCCATTCGTTAAAAGCTTTCTGAGCTGTGCGAAATGTGTAATCAATATTCCTGATTCCTAAAGATTCATTAAATCCATCAACATTACCTTGAACCATCAGCTTAAATTGATTCCTGATGTCGTTCAACGAGTTGTTTATTGGTGTTGCAGAAAGCATCAAGACCTTGATATCTTCATTGCGCTTCAAGATTTCACCAACAAAGAATTTATACCGTTGGGATTTGTCATTTCTCATATTGTGACTTTCATCAATTACTATCAGTTTCGGTTTGTCATCCGTAAAAAGTTTATCCGCCCGGTCGATGTATTTTTCCATCCGTTCCATCTGCATGTCTGTATGAAATCTGATGAAATATTCAAATCCATCTTTTTCAAACTTGGAATTTTGATGGCGTAGGTAACGGTGCCAGTTGTGTTGCAGTTTTTTGGGACAGGTTAAAATAATCTCTCTTCCCTGAAGCTGAAAAAACTTCATAACGGCGAGAGCACTCCATGTTTTTCCCAGCCCAACCGCATCGGCAAGAATGGCTCCATTATATTTCTGGAGCATTTTTATTAAACTTAAAACCCCTTTACGTTGAAAATCATACAGAGCATTATATACAACTGTATTTTCCAGCCTTCCAATCTGACGGTTAAAATCCGGATTATCGTGGGTGCTGTCTATTTGGCTTCCAAATAATTCAAAAAGAACTTTGTAATAGAGCTCTTTGGGAGAGTATTTAATAAATATTTTTTCAATTTCTTCAATTAAATATTCTTTAAATGGTTTTGTGTATTTTTTACCGGTTTCATCTATTAGGGTTTTGTCTTTGTGGGCCTGTTTGCACATCCACAAACCGTCAAACCAGTCAGCTAATTCTTTATACTGGTTATTATTGCCTGTCTCAGCAATATTCAATTCTATGTTGTTTGTTTCTTTTAACCCGATTCCGGCTTCTGTTAAGTTGGAACTTCCGGAAATAAAATAATTGTTTCTGTCATCATTAGCGGAAGGTTTAAAAAGGTATGCCTTTGCATGGCAAAAATTAGGCTCCAGGGTCTTGGCATTAACATTGTCTTGTTTAAGAAATGCCACAGCTTCTTGAGCTAATTTGTCGAGTCTTAAAGCTGCCTCGACAGTTATATTTTCATTAATTAAATCAAGTGTTCTGTCTTTAACGGCATCTATATTTACTATATCTCCGAGAACAAACCGATAATCTTTGATCTTTTTATTAACAGTTCTTGACAGATAGGCCAACGCACCAACAGTAAAATATCCGGTTACAATATTCAGGTTGCCTTCTTCTGTATATTTTGCAATCCATTCATGAACTTTTAAGTTTTGATTTTCATTATCTAAAAGCATAAATTTTTTCCTTGTTCAATTTGCGCTCTGGACGACGGAATAAATCGGTAAATCTGGGACAGGTCTTGTTTTTTATCATCTATTCAGCTTACCAATCCCTAAACAAAAAACCCCGCCTCTATTTAAGAGAAATGGGGTTCTGTGCGATTTTCTGCCATCTTTCAGACCTTTTTGTTTTTAAGAAGAAAAGATCGGTTGTTGTTTAGGCCATGATACCTTCTGTTGTTTCGTTAAAGCTTTTGTATAGTCAACAAAAACGGCTGGTATGTCAAGGAATATCGCTGATTTTTGTTAAGGATTGAGGAGCTTATTTGCATGTATAAACATGTCCATGGCATAGACATGTTTTTAAAACGTGGTCATGAATGCACTAAATCAGTGCATTCATTTTGAAGTATGCACTAACAATGGCTATATTGGTGCATACTTTCAGTATATGCACTGAGCCAGTGTATTCCTTATTGTTTTGTAAGTAGTTTATATAATGCTATATTGAGGTATACAAATTCATTCCCGACTTTTTCCCTCTTCAAAATCCCGATCTTTGTCAGTTCCTTGAGGTAATTGCTGGCAATATTACGTGAAGCAATTCCCTCTTTCACAAGAAATGCAATTTTACAATATGGCTGCCGGAATAGAAGCTCGATGAGTTCCTTGGAGTAGACCCGTTCTGGAAGCTTTTCCCTGGCTAATCGAAAAGTCTCTTTCATAAGGTCTCTGATGCCGATTATCTTGTCTCTTGTATATATAGCCGTGTTTTCCACCGCATCGAGCATATAAAGGATCCAGGGCTCCCACTTCTGGTGTTCTGTAACACCTTGGATCAGTCGATAATAATCACTTTTGTTTTCGATGATGTGTTTGCTCAGATAAAGGACGGGCAGTTCGAGGAGGCCTCTGGATACGAGAAAGAGAATATTGACGATTCTGCCGGTTCTTCCGTTTCCGTCTGAAAAGGGGTGGATGGATTCGAACTGGTAATGAATGACGGCGAGCTTGATCAAAGGATCAATGTCATCTTCCGCATGGATGTATTCCTCCAGGTTTTTCAGTTTATCCCGAATAACGGTTTCCCCTTCCGGGGGCGTATAGATGATGTCACCCGTGACGGCATTTGAAACTACGGTTCCAGGTATGTTTCGGATTCCCGCCTGATTTTTCCTGATAGTCCGAACCAGTTTAATGAAGAGATTCGTCGATAAAACCGGCCGTTTTTTCAAACCGGTAAACCCTTCCCATAGAGCCTCCCGGTATCGAAGCACTTCCTTTGTGGCCGGATCGATCTTACCTGTATCCGACGTAAAGGCACGGAACAAAGAATCGTTGGTGGTTACAATATTTTCAATCTCCGAACTCGATCTGGCTTCCTGAAGGATCAGGGAATTTACCAGAACGGACTGATTCGGTATGGTCGCACCAAGCCCTTTCAGCTCAGCCAATGCCCTTCCGACGGAAATGGCCTTTCTTAATACGGTTCTTGTTTCGATTTCCGCCTTTGGCGGAAGCAATGGGAGATTGTTGTATGGCTTTTTCGGGTTAAATTTCATAACCAAGACCCTTCTTGTGCCTGGGAAGAAAAGATCGTTCGTTGTTTAATGCATGATACCTATTCTTCTTTCGTTAAGGCTTTTGTATAATTAGCAAAAAAGGGTGGGATGTCAAGGAGTAAAATCCCCCTTGCTCCCCCTTTAGGAAAGGGGGAGATTAAGTGAATAGCGATAATATTATTTGTTGTTCTGTCCGACAAATGTCCGAAATATATCCGTTATGTCTGATAAAACTTCAATTCACTCCCTCCAATAATAATCAATGCAGATTATCATCTTAGTCCTATATCAGCCCATTATTAGCCCTTTCAGCCCTTTATCAGCCCTTTGTTTTGCTAAGGACGTACTCCGTTCCCCTTCCAGTGACACCTAATCTATGAAAGATTTCTCTTTGAACCAGATTTCCAAGATCTGCTGTAGCAGTTGGTTTGGATATTCCAGTCAATTCTTGATATTCCTTATTCGTTATTTTCCCCTTTTCCTTCACATACATGAAAGCTTTTATCTGTCTCTCGTTCAATCCAAGTTTGCGTAAATATTCTTCTGTGTAAATGTCTTTTCTAAACTCTACCTGAAAGCCCTGCTGGTATTCCTCGAAACCCGGTTCGGGAATTCCCGCGCTTGTGCACAGATTCTGCATTTTGCTGATTCCGCTCCCCCATTGTTCTATCAAACCCATATCGTATAAAACGGCGCCGATACCTTTGTTTCTGAGAACAGACCCATGAGGTTTTAAAAGCTCTTCCATCGTCATACCCATGGGCAGCCCACCGGGGTTCCAGATGGTCAACCGGTCATCATATATTCTTACCTCTGTATTTGACGGCATTGTATAGTCCCGGTGACACACGGCATTTATGATGGCTTCCCGTAACGCTTCAAGAGGGTAATCCCATACCTCCTCTCGTTGTGGTCGTCCGGTAATAACAAATTTAACATTGATATTTTTGCGGATGAAATCCATCGCCTCGTCTATCTGCTCAACAATCGTGCCTTCAATCATTCGATCATCGATGACAATGATTTCTTCTTTAAACCTGCCACAATGAATCAATCCCTGAGATCGAAGATGTTTCGAGTCTTTCCGGAAGAGGAAAAGCGCCGCCCATGTCAATTTCCTTTCCTTGACGAGTTCCAGTTTTTTAAGAATTTCTAAAGGTTTTTCATCATCTCCAACATCTCTTCTCCCCGCATCTTTTGAACGCCTGATGTATCTTTTGATTTTTTCGGGGTCTATGTCGGACATTGTGGCATCCGGCGCCGGTGTTTTGTCCCAGCTTGTACCGGTAGAATGCAAATGCATTTCAGCGATATCCTGCGGGGTCATCAGGCGATTGCTGTTTCCCACCCTCCGGTAACATCTTCCCTTCGTTGATACGAGCTTGATGGGAAATTCTCTGATTTGGACAACAGCAATTGTTTTGCCCTCAATCTCCGATAACTCAACCTCCGGTATGATTCGCGGCTGAGTCCCCTGAGATATTTGATTCGTCCAGCTAATCAGGGTTTCCTTTCCAATCTGAACTCCCTTTTTAAGACCTTGATCGGAAACACCAATGAAGATAAGCCCACCCTTTGTATTTGCAAAGGCAACAGCAGCCTCGACCGTCCTGTTATCAAATGTTTCCTTAAACTCAACGGTTTCGGACTCACCCTTTTTTATTAATTCGTTTATCTCCGGTTTGTTCATTATGCCTTTAGCCTTTAGTTCCCATCTTATGTGTTACATTAGCAAAACCCCGCCTCTCTTTGAGAACAACGGGGGTTTTTTTGTTTCCCTGCCATCTTCAGGACCTTTCTTGTGTTTAGGAAGAAAAGATCGTTTGTTGTTTAGTCCATGGTACCTTCTGTTATTTCGTTAAAGCTTTTGTATAATTAGCAAAAAAGGATGGGATGTCAAGGAATATCAGTAAGTCTTGGTGAAAGTTGAGGAGTTTATGGCACGGACAAACAATACCGGATCAAGGTCCGGCACATGGTTTGTCCATGGCACCCCTTTTAAGGATATAGTAATTATGGATTCCCGATCGAGTCGGGAATGACAGTTGGGTAAGTTGGGAATGACAGGGGAAATTGAGTGGATAATGATAATCTACAGAAGCTTGATAAAACCTTCTACGGTTAGGCCTACTTGACGAATAATAGCACGCAACGTTCCTTTAGATATCTCCTTGTGGTCAGGAACTGTTATTCGGCGGTGTGGGCGTGATTGCTGGCGCAACACAATATGGCTTCCCTTTTGTCTATCTTTTTCGTAACCGATTTTGTGTAACGCCCTTACAACTTCACGGCCAGAAATCTGAGGCAGGGTACTCAAACGGCTACCTCTATAATCTCTTCATTAATTGATGGAGGTACTGGTTCGCCATGAGCTTTCAGGCTTTCCAGATATGCAGCAATTGCTTCCTGGATATTCTGCAAAGCTTCTTCCCGGGTACGGCCCTGTGAAATGCAACCGGGCAGTGCCGGCACTTCAGCAACAAACATGCCGTCTTCGTCTTGCTCAATTAAGGCACGATATTTCATTTGATCTCCTGTAAGAATTTGTAGTTAATCATTATTTATGATTGAAATATATCAATAAGCAAATGAATTGTAAAGTTTTGATTTTATGGGCTGGAACACGGACAAACAAGTTTGGGAATCTCCCCGCCCTGTGGGCGGGGCTGCTTCCCGGTAAGGAATATGTTTATTTTATATTGCGCCCCTTTACCCCGCCTACAATGCGGGGCTTACGGGCTTATGGGATGCGCTCCCGGTCCATGGCACCCCGTATTGAGAGAAATTTTTTTGAAAAAAGGGAAAATGTGTGTATAACGGTATAACATGTTGAAAATAAAAGACGGGATTCTTGTCTATGAATAGCTTCCGGGAAACCATCCAGTTTTACCTTGTTGACTCGAAGACGCCGCTGGGAAAGCTGATCGATATATTCATAATAATTCTCAACTTTGTAATATGTGCTATTCTTGTCGTTGAGACATACGATGTATCAGAGGCGGTGCGGAGGCTTCTCTGGAATACGGAAGTTATAATTGTGGCTTTTTTCATCATCGAGTACGCGGCGAGGCTCTATGGATCGCAAAACAGGCTGAAACAACTGGTCGATATTTACAGTGTGATAGATCTCATAGCAATCCTGCCCACAGTGGCGATCCTTATGTTTCCGGTCTTCGGCGTTTCACTCAATGTGAGGTTCATTCGTCTGATAAGGGTTTTCCGAGTCTTTCGGATCTTCAGGTTTTTACGTTATACCGCGGACCCGGATTTCTTCTTCGGGAATATCACCGTGCATGTCTTGAAGGGTGTACAGCTTCTGATTACAATATTGATGATATTTTTCATCTCTTCAGGCCTCTTCTATACCGTTGAAAGTTCAGTTAACCCTCACGTCAAGAATTTCGGCGACGCCTTTTATTTCACGGTAGTAACTCTTACAACAGTCGGTTTCGGTGATATTATTCCGCTTTCGGAGGCGGGACGCTTGGTAACGGTACTGATGATAATTTCAGGGATCATTCTTATACCCTGGCAGGCAAGCCGGCTTGTAAGGGAGTGGGTACATATCGCATCGAAGCAGGATATTACCTGCCAGCAATGCGGCCTCCGTTATCATGACAAAGATGCGTCGCACTGTAAAAGCTGCGGGCATGTTATCTATCAGGAATACGAAGACGGTTAGTTTTAAATAACTGGTTTTTCTCGTGACAATGCTTGCATTAAAGCCGGGGCGGGAGTATAAATGGTGAATTCTTGTAAAAAAGGAGGAAAAGGATGAAAAGGCTGAAAACAGCACTGATTTTCTTGCTGGTTTGTGTGTTCATGTTCACGCCGGTTGCGGTGGTATTTGCCGGAGGAGAAACACCACAGGAAGTGTTTTATTCCCTGGACGTGAACCATGATGGTAGGATTATCAAAGAAGAACTGGTGATCATCTACCCTGATAAGACCGTTTTGGAAACGAAATTCATTGAGTTTGATAAAAACGGCAATGGTTATATCGAACAAGATGAATTTATTGAAATTTATAAGAAATAACGACGATTGAGTCTATACGGCCCGTTCGGTGAAACGGGCCGTACCTTAATAAGTTTTGGTGGCGATGCCGCCTCTAATCGTGCGTCTTCTTGAGGAGCCAGGCCATATTTTCGCCCAGGACTCTCATGGTCTGAATCCCTTCTTCATCGTCTTCCACCTCGCCCTTATCCCTGCCGATCCCGACGTTCCAGTAACTTGAGCCGGGAACGATCATCTGGCTTACAAGAAAAAAATGGTTGAGGGTATCAAATGCGTGGATGGACCCCGCACGGCGAACGGCAACTACGGCCGCGCCGACCTTACGTCTGAACATCTCACCATTGGCCCTGGCCACAAAACCGGCACGGTCGATCAGCGCCTTCATCTCGGTGGTGACGTCGGTGAAATAGGTGGGCGATCCCAGAATGATCCCGTCGGCCTCTGACATCTTCCCGATGCACAGATTCGCGATGTCATCCGTCACCGCGCACCGCCGTTGAAGGCAATAACTTTCATTGATGCATTCGTAAAAAGTCGGTCATTCCCGCATAAGCGGGAATCCATAGAGGGCTAAGCACTTGAAAAGACTGGATTCCCGTTTTCACGGGAATGACAAAATTGTGCATATTTCGACTTTTTACGAGACTGTCTTCATTAGTTGCCCTCCTTTTCGGAAATCTATTGTTTTACCGGCTAATGAGGTTGTTACTTAATGTTTTACGTTAAGTAACAGAGGCCTCAGTTTAGCCCCGCTATTTTGAGCGCTTCTCTTTCCAGCTCTGAAAAAAATCATCTTGTTGATTGTCTACGGTGCTGCCGGATCTTTGATGCCGGCTTCGTTGAATCCTTTATTTCTGAGGATACAGCTATCACACTGCCCGCATGTCTTTCCCTCCGGTGTCGGATCGTAGCAACTGTGTGTCATACCATAGTCTACACCGAGTTCAATTCCTCTTTGAATGATTTGGGTCTTGGTCATCCGGATGACCGGTGTCCTGATCCGAATACCGATTCTCCCCTCGACGGCTGCTTTTGTTGCAAGATTTGCCATCCGTTCAAAGGCCTCGACGTATTCCGGGCGGCAATCGGGATAACCGCTGTAATCGACCGCATTGAACCCTGTGAAAATATCCGATGCGCCGAGTACCTCCGCCCAGGCTAATGCGTATGATAAAAATATCGTGTTCCGCGCGGGTACATAGGTCACTGGGATTTCCTGGTGCATCGCCTCTTCTTCCCTGTTTTTCGGAACATCTATATCATCGGTAAGCGCCGACCCCCCTATCATTCTCAGGTTAATATCAATAATAAGGTGTTCTCTTGCCTCGAAGACCTTCGCGATCTTCCTTGCTGCGGCAAGCTCTACTGAGTGGCGCTGCCCATAGTGGAAACTCAGGCTGTAAATCTCGTAGCCCTCTGATTTTGCAATAGCCATAACTGTTGTGGAATCGAGTCCGCCGCTTGAAAGAACCACGGCTTTTTTTCCGGTCATACGAGTATCTCCTTCTATACCCCCCTCTGTTCAGAACCCCATATAAATTTGTGAAGCTGTATGTGGAGTCTTACATTCAGGTGATCCTCAAGGATCCACTGTGCCAGGGTCTTGGGGTGTATCCGGCCGAACACATTTGAAAAGTGGATTGCGTTTTTGACCGGAGAATCGAGATTGATGTTGTCGAGAATGTTTTTCGCATATTCATAGTCCGCCCTGTCCCCGATGACAAACTTTATCTCGTCGTTTTCTTTTAACCGTTTCAGGTTTTCCGGGTTGCTCTTCTTTTCCTCACCGCTCGAAGGACATTTGATATCGATGATTCTTATACAGCGCCCGTCAACTATGCTGATGTCCCGGCTGCCGTTGGTTTCCAGTAAAACTTCAAAACCTTCTTCGAGTAATCTGTGTATAAGGTTGGGGGTGTCTTCCTGTATCAGGGGCTCTCCGCCGGTAACTTCAACGAGGCTGCACCGGTACGACGAGACTCTGCCGATGATTTCATCGATCTCCATCTCCTCGCCTTCACTGTACGCATACTGGGTGTCGCAGTAGGAGCACCTGAGGTTACAGCCGGTCAGCCTGACAAAGACGCACGGCTGGCCGGTATAGGACGATTCGCCCTGGATACCGTAGAAAATTTCATTGATTTTTAGAGACAATTATTCCTCCCAGTAACAGGCACCGGTATTTGCTGTTTCCGAGACCATCACTTTTGAAACCTTCACATTATCCGTATTAATCTTTTTGCCTATCTCGGAATATAAAAATCTGGCAATGTTTTCGGATGTCGGGTTAATTTCCCTGAACGCCGGAAATTCGTTCAGGTGAGAATGGTCAAGGCCTTCGAGCACATCCCCGACGGCCTGCTTGACCTCCCTGAAATCGATCCCTATCCCTATTTCATCCAGTTCCCTGCACCTGATAAAAACCTCTACGTTCCAGTTGTGGCCGTGTATTCCGGCACAATCACCCGGGTAGCCCCTGAGTGAGTGGGCGGCGGCAAATTGTATCTTTACGTTAATTTCAAAAATACCTGACATTGTTTCTCCTTTTTTCAGCCGGTCTTTGCCAGATCAAGTCTCCCTTCCCATCTTCTCAGGAGTACTTCTTTCAGTAACTTGTGCTCCGGCTTTTCCAGAGAGGGATCTTTTTCAACAACTGAAAAGGCCTCTTTTCTGGCTTCGTTCAATATTCTTCCGTCCCGGAGTATATTCGCTACCCTGAAGTCGGGAAGCCCCGATTGCCTTGTCCCCATAAACTCGCCGGGCCCCCTTATGACAAGGTCCTCTTCCGCTATCCTGAAGCCGTCGTTTGTCTCTTCCATTATACGGAGTCTTTTTCTTGAAGTATCGGACCTGGCGTAGCCGGCGAGCAGAATACAGTAGGACGGGATGTCGCTCCTCCCTACCCTGCCCCTTAACTGGTGAAGCTGAGAAAGGCCGAATCGTTCCGCGTGTTCGATAACCATAAGAGATGCCTGAGGGATATCTATGCCTACTTCTATTACCGTGGTAGAAACAAGGATATCAATTGCTCCCCCTGAAAAATCGGTCATTATTTGGTCCTTTTCGGTACCCTTCATCCTTCCGTGTATCAGTCCTACCCGGTACTCCGGGAATATTTCTTTTTGAAGATGTTCGGCCATACGGGTCGCATCTTTTAGATCAAGAGTTTCCGATTCTTCAACCAGCGGATAGACTACAAAGGTCTGATTTCCCTTTTTCAGTTCCTTGTCTATTATATCATAGACTTTTTCACGGGAGTTTTCGTAGAATATCTTTGTGCGAATCGGTTTTTTACCCGGCGGCATTTCGTCTATGACGGAAATATCGAGGTCACCGTAAACGGTCATTGCGAGACTTCTTGGAATCGGTGTAGCCGTCATCACCAGGACATCCGGATTTATCCCCTTTCCGCGAAGTGTTGCCCTCTGAACCACACCGAAACGGTGCTGCTCATCTATTACAACAAATCCGAGCTTCTTAAACTCAACGCCTTCCTGAATGAGGGCATGGGTTCCTATGATAATATCCACATCGCCTGATTCGATCCTTTTACAAACATCTCTTCGTTCTGCTGTTTTTTTGCTTCCGGTAAGTATAGCGACTTTGAGGCCGAGGAGGCCGGCCCACTCTTTTATGTTGGAATAGTGCTGTTCAGCTAATATCTCTGTGGGGGCCATAATAGCCGCCTGATAACCGTTTTCGCACGCGCAGATCATTGCCGCCATTGAAACGACCGTCTTTCCACAGCCAACATCGCCCTGGAGCAGTCTGTGCATTGGAAATACACGTTTCATATCTGCCTGTATTTCTTCTATTACCCTGTTCTGTGCATCGGTCAATTCGAACGGGAGTATCTGTAAGAATTTTTCATTGAGCTTTCCGTCCGTCTTGAAGGTGATGCCTTTCTCAAGGACATATCCCTTTTTCTTGAGAGCCATTCCCAGTTCGAAAAAGAAAAATTCATCAAAGACGAGTCTCCTGTACGCTTCCGATTTCATGCTGTTGTATTGTTCTATATCCTGATCGGATTCCGGGAAGTGAATATTCCTTATGGAGAGGCTGATATCGGCAAGGCGCTGTCTTTTACATATTTCCTTCGGGATCGGGCTCAGGATATAGTGGTAATAATTCTCTACCACCTCCATCATGATTTTTCTGATATATTTTTGGTGAAGCCCTTCAGTCTCCGAATAGATGGGAACGATTCTCTTGAAATGGAGAAAATTATCATGGCTATCATGGTTATCATCCTTCTCGTTCAGGATTTCAAAGTCCGGGTGGATAATATCCTTGCCGAAGAGAAAGCTCCGTATTTCGCCTGTCAATATGACCTTTGCCCCCTTTTTCATTATCTTCTTCAGATATGCGTGATTTCCTTTGAACCATTTGGCCGTAAGCCTGCCGCTCCCGTCGTCAACGGTTACCTCGAATACCTTGTTTTTTCTGTAGTGCTGTATCTGCGCTTCTTTAACCTCTCCGATTACCATTTCGACGTTCCCGATTTGTGTTGAAGATATCATCTTTACCGAGCGCCTGTCTTCGTATCTCCTCGGCAGAAAGTAGAGCATATCCTCAACGGTTTTTATGCCCTTTTTACCCAGGAGGCCGGCAACTTTCGGCCCTACCCCTTTGATATACTGCACGGCAAGTGAAAGCTTTTCAAAACTTGTATTCAGGTCTTCCTGCATGGGAGATGACTTATCAAAACTCTTCACCTGATCAGATTGGGAGAGGTCTGAATAAAGATTTTTTAACTCCTTTACAAGACGGAGCGCCTCTCCGACCCTTTCTCTTTTTTCATCAACGGAAAGGGTGTCAAATCCTGCAAATGTTTCCTGAAATCCGGACAGAATATCCACATATATCTTTTTTGCGGGACCGTGTTGCGCTGATAATGGGCTTATGACTTGCAACTTTTTGAGAAGACCTGTCATGGTTAACTCGAGATTTTTGATGAGTGACAGGTTCTTATATGAATCCCTTGATGAAAAGATTAAGGGAGCCTCAATTTTCTCTATTATTTCTTTGAGATTTTCCATCCGGAACTCCAATAAATAGAGTGATTTCAAATAGAAAGCATGGAATATTGTTAACAGATATTTCCAGGCATAGCAAGGAAAGATTTGACTTCCGGGATGAATTACGTTAAACAAATTAAACTCATGTTATATTAAAATAGAGGTATTTACAAAACCTGCAAGCATGAGAATTGTTTTAAGGATCTCGGATGGTGACGATAATATGACAGAAAAAGTTTCATACAAGAATGCGGGCGTAGATATTAACAAGGCTAATCTGTTTGTCAAAAAGATACAACCCCTTGTAAAGGGGACGTCACGAAAAGAAGTGATGGGTGGTATAGGTAATTTCGGAGGATTGTTCCACCTTGATATGGCGAAATTTAACAATCCTATCCTCGTTTCTTCTACCGATGGGGTCGGCACGAAACTGAGAATCGCACAGATGATGAATAAGCATGATACCGTGGGGATAGATCTTGTTGCTATGTCAGTCAATGATATTTTGGTCCATGGAGCTGAACCACTCTTCTTTCTCGATTATATTGCTACAGGAAAGATTGATGTTAAAAAAAACGTAAAGATCGTGGAAGGTATAGCAAAGGGATGTGTTGAGGCCGGCTGTGCGCTCATCGGTGGTGAAATCGCTGAAATGCCTGATTTTTATAAGGATGAAGACTATGACCTTGCAGGCTTTTGTGTGGGTGTTGTCGATGCCGATAAGTTGATTGACGGTTCAGAAATCAGCGTTGGAGACAGAATAATAGGCATTGCCTCCTGCGGCATCCACAGCAACGGGTTCTCACTTGCCAGAAAGGTTTTGTTTGAACAGGAAAAGCTGAAAATAAAGGATAAGATTGAGGGGCTTGATCACTCAATCGGTACGGAACTGCTCCGGCCCACAAGAATCTATGTAAAACCTATATTAAACTTAATGAAAAACTTTAACATAAAGGGGATAGCACATATTACAGGCGGCGGATTCATAGAGAATATCCCCAGAATTCTGCCTGATAGATGCCGGGCTATTATACAGAAGGACAGCTGGGATATACTTCCTATTTTTAATATTATTCAGGAAAGAGGAACCATCGACAGAAAGGAAATGTTAAGAGTATTTAACATGGGCATAGGAATGATGGTTGTTGTACCCGAAAAAGATTTGCATGATGTTCTGGAAAGACTTGAAGGACTTGGCGAACGCGCTTATGCTATAGGTGTAATTGACAATAGGGACAAGAAACAAAAACACGTATCATTTGTATAGGCATCTATCATGTCTTAATTCTTTATTGTAACCGTTAGAGCGCGGAGGCTCAGCAATAAATGAAGAAAAAAGTAAGTATAGGCGTTCTGGTATCGGGCAGCGGTACCAACCTTCAATCTATCATAGACAACAGTGAAAAGGGTCTTCTCGATGCGGACATTAAGGTGGTTATAAGCAATAAGCCGGATGCTTACGCCCTGGAAAGGTCAAAAAAACACCATATTCCAACAGTGGTTATAGAACAAAGCAATTTCAAAAGCAGAGAAGATTTTGACCGGAAAATGATTGAGGTGCTTAAATCATTTTCAGTAGAACTTGTGGTGATGGCAGGGTTTATGAGAGTGCTTTCCCCCGTATTTTTAGAGGCATTTCCGATGAAAGTCATAAATATCCATCCTGCTATCCTCCCTTCCTTTCAGGGTCTTCACGGTCAGCAGAAGGCTTTCGACTACGGGGTAAAATTTTCGGGATGTTCAGTCCATTTTGCCGATGATGGAGTGGATACCGGACCGATTATTATTCAGGCCGTAGTCCCCGTATACGACGACGATACCGAAGAAAGCCTTTCTCAAAGGATATTGAAGGAAGAGCACAAGATATTTTCCCAGGCGATACAGTTCTACGCCGAAGGGAAGCTTGAAATTGTCGACCGAAAAGTCCGGGTGAAAGACCACAAACGGATCGGTGATTCACCTCTACATAACCCACCTTTGACAATGTTTTAACAATGATAATCGTTAGTGCCTGTCTCTTAGGGGTAAAATGCAGATATGACGGCGGGAGTACCCCCGATAAAAAATTGCAATCAATGGCATCCGAGGTTGCATTTATTCCCGTCTGTCCCGAGCAGCTTGGAGGATTGCCCACGCCCCGTGTTCATGCCCAGATAGTTGATGGAAACGGTGAAGATGTTATTAATGGCCTTGCAAAAGTAATTGATTCAAATAATAGAGATCTGACAGGGCAGTTTTTAAAGGGGGCAGAGGAAGTAAGGGAAATTGCAAGATTGATGAAGGTTAGTACCGCAATAATGAAGGAGGAGAGCCCCTCATGCGGTGTCCGTTTTATACGCAAAAGTGGTGTCACTAAAGAAGGAATGGGAGTAACATCCGCGCTTCTTATGCGTGAAGGTATTCACGTTATATCATCTGATGAAATAAGTGAGGAGTATGTACGATACTGTAGTTATCGGAAGTGATTTAAGCTCCCTGGTGGCGGCACTGCTTTCTTCACGTTACGGAAAAAAAACTATCCTTTTATCTGAAGGGAATGTCCCGTATTTTTATTCAGATTCAGATTACACTTTTAATATTGACCCCTTACCCTGGAACGGCTTTGGTCCAAAGCAGGTATTCCTTCAATTACTTTCTGAAGTGGAGATACCGTTTGTTGATAACCCTAACATTCTCCAGTTAAATCCAGCTCTTCAGGTAATATTTCCGGAGCAGAGAATTGACCTGTATAGTGAAAAGGAATCCTTTTTCGTTGAGATGGAAAGAGAATTTTCAGGTGATATAAAAAATATCAAAAGTCTTTTTACTGTTGTTTCCAAAAACAGTGAATTAATAGACAGGCTTCTCAGGAAGAATCCTTACATACGCCCAAAAACGGTTAAGGAATTTTTTGAATTTCTTGGAAATATTCCAATATTAATCAGCAACAGGCTGTTCTTTTCGAGGAAATTCAAGAAAATTCAGGAGACTCCGTCTTTAAAAAGATTTTTTGAATCACAACTTTTACTCCTCTCCAATCTATATGCAGACAACAAAAAATCTCTTTCGGCCGCATACATTCTTTCCCTGCCATTTGACGGATTATTCTATCATCCCGGCGGTAAACACATTTTAATAAATACACTTAGAGAAAAATTTATTTCCTATGGTGGTGATTTCGTAGAAACTGCTTCCATTATTAGACTGAATGTGAAAGATGAAATCGAGGTTGATATCGATACGGGGGATAATTTGTCCACTATTAATGGGAAAAATCTCATCGTCAGTACAAAATGGGAAAAACTCAAATCAATGCTTCTTGATGACAAAAAGCTTTCAAGGCTGGCAAGGAAGCTTAAGTCGATTAAGCCTGTTTGTCATCCATTTACGTTACATATGGGAGTTCTGGATAAAGGAATTCCGGAAAAGATGGCAGAATATGTAATCATTGTCGGAGATGAAAAAAGGCCGGTAATGGATGACAATCTTGTATTCCTGGAAGTTAGTTCGCCCGGAGACACAGGACATGCTCCTGATGGAAAAAGAGTGATCAGCGCCACCGTTTTTTTAAAGGAGTCTCCATTGAGTTTGAACAATAATGCATTGAAAGAGGTTTCTGAAGGTATTCTGAAAAAGCTTGAAGGGTTTCTACCCTTTCTGAGAGAAAACCTTGATTTTATAAATGTCGAAAAATCAATAGAGATATCAAGAAAATATCAGGAAGTCGTTAATCAGAAATATAAAGTAAATGGGAACCCGCTCCTCGGCATTTCTATTCTGCCAAGCAGGACTTCCGTTAAAAATGTATTCATTACCGGAGGGATGTTAATGGCAGGACTCGGATTTGATGGTGAGATTCTCTCAGGGATGAATGCCGCATCCCATATAGTCGGAGGGACTTTGAAATGAACAAAAATATATATGATTTTGAAATCCACAACCTTGGAGAGAAAAGTATCCCCTCCCCTCTTTCTGTCAGTCATTTTACGTCGGATGATGAACGTATTATGTTTGACCTTAATCTTAGTAAGTATCAGGAGGACATAAAAACCGGCAGTCTACCCCTTTCCCTTGAGATGGCCGGTCCGAGAGAGATGCTCTATTTCGACCCGTCAAAGGTGAAGGCAGCAATTGTAACCTGTGGTGGGCTATGTCCCGGAATAAATGACGTCATCAGAGCATTGGTCATGGAACTCTACTACAGGTACGGTGTCCGTAACATAACGGGAATAAGGTACGGCTTTCAGGGTCTGATTCCCAGGTTTGGACATGATGTTATGGAACTTAAACCGGAAGTTGTTAAGGATATACACTCGGAAGGAGGAAGTATCCTCGCTTCGTCACGCGGAGGACAGAATATCGGTGAGATAGTTGATGCACTGGTGCGCATGAATATCAGTCTTTTTTTCTGCATTGGTGGCGATGGAACAATGAAAGCAGCCGAATTAATAACAGAGGAGCTAACAAAGAGAAATCTGAAAATAGGCGTGATCTGTGTCCCTAAAACCATTGATAACGATCTGCCGTTTATAAGTAAAAGCTTTGGGTTTGATACGGCAATCTCGGAAGCGGTCAAGGCCGTCCAGTGTGCCCATGTTGAAGCAAAAGGCGCACCTATGGGAATCGGTATGGTTAAACTTATGGGGAGATATTCGGGTCATATCGCTACGCTTACTGCTCTGGCACAGGGTGACGTAAACTTTGTCCTGATTCCCGAGGTTCACTTTGATTTGGAAGGCGAAAAGGGGTTTTTGAAGGTACTTGAAAGGCGCCTGATAATGAGAGGTCACGTAGTAATACTTATTGCCGAGGGGGCCGGTCAGGATTTATGTTACAGGGAAGATAATGCTGTTGAAACTGATGCATCCGGCAATGTCAGACTCGATGATATTGGTCTCTTCTTAAAGGAAAAAATAGAAGGTTATTTCAGGAAAACCGGTGTCGATATCAATTTAAAGTACATGGATCCCAGCTATATGATTCGCAGCGTTCCTGCTAATGCAAGCGACAGCCACTACTGTGGAGTTTTGGCACGATATGCCGTACATGCAGGCATGGCGGGAAAAACAGGAATGTTGGTAGGTCAATGGAACGGTTCACTTATTCACCTTCCGCTGAAGACAGTAACATCGGAGCGTAAGCTGGTCGATCCGAAAGGTGGTCACTGGATGCAGGTTCTTGAATCGACAGGTCAGCCCCCCTCAATGAAAAATAACTAAAAAAAGCTTGCAAAAAGTGTATTAATGATTTAGGAAGCAACTGCTTGATTCTATGGAGGGCTTTGCAGGACTCACTTTTTAAGGCTCTCTTCTGGAGGAACACTTATTATGGCTCGAGTTTGTGAAATATGTGGAAAAGGACCTATGGTCGGCAATAACGTAAGTCATGCCAAGAATAGAACAAAGAAAATATGGTATCCAAATCTTCAAAAGATGCGTGTCGTAAATGATAAGACCGGGGCGACGAAAAAGATGAAGGTATGTACAAGATGCCTTCGTTCCGGTTTTGTGACAAAGGCGCTATAGCAGATATCTGAATTCGGAATTATTAATTGCAGTTAGAGTTGTATCTAAAAAGTCTTCGTAATCAACAACTAAATCCATTCCTTGATTAAACAAATTTCTTATGCCGTTTCGGGTTTTACCATCATCTGAACCATAACAGTAATTATCAATAAACAGGGATATCCTTCCCTCAAGGCTCATCAAGCTATCTATCTTTGACCTTTGGTAAACGGCAACTGCCCTTTTAGTCGCGTCTGTTGTTATTTCTTCTTCGATTTCAAATATCCAGCTGAGAGTTTTGACAAACTCGCTCAGCTTGTTTTCAACGGTGTACGTTAGTGCCCCGGAAAACAGCGCCGCAAGATCGGTCTCTTTCTTGTAAAGGGCCAGGTCAAAGCACATCTCGATTATCATATGGGAAAGATAAGCAGTTTCACTGAAGCTTATCTCACTACCGATTTCTCTGTAAAAATCGGTAATAGGCTGGATTAAAGGCTTGCCTTTTATATAGGCGTATCCATTGGCATTTGGATTGAATTCTGTAATGGCCTCTCTGATGATCTTCCCATGATGTGCCATATCGTCTACAAGTAAGTGAAACTGAACAAAAGCGGCCCTGTTATATTTTTGCGGTAGTTTTGATAATCTTGGTATGCTGTGAGTCAATCCCGGTGTTATGGATTCATGAACCGGAAGGAGGTCCGGAGACACATTGTAGGCAAAAATATCGTGATCATTTCTGCTTATGTGGCTCGCTCCTATAAATTCCCTCAGTATCCATGTGTGGGTGAACATTAACATTTATGATTTCGCTTTCCCATCCCCCCGCGGGAGGGAATAAGGTTATGGGGACAGATTTGAAATCTGCCCCCATACGTACTTATTTTTTCTCTTCAGGACTTGGATAAATTATCGCCTTTTTGAGATTTGAAAGCTTTATCTGAAATGTCCCGTATTTTGTCCTTCCGTAAGCCATGGTGTCCTTTTTTAAGACAAGACTGACGGTACTCCCGTCTCTCAGTTTTGCATTTCCCGTCAGTTCACCATTTTTAAGATAAAAAACGATGCTCTTTATTTCATCGAATGATACGGTATAAAGTCCTTTACCACGTGTTCCTTCAAGAAGCGTTGCCCCCTCTATGCTCACTTCCGTACATTGGGCTGTAATGTCCATCTGATCAACAAATGTTGCCGTGAACTTTTTTTCAGGCTTAGGTATTTTCCCCGGAGAGCTCCCGAACAGGGAACCCATTCCCATCAGAAGGGGCAGGAAAATCAGTAGAATAATAATTTTATATAATCGCCTCATGGTGAGCTCCTTTCTTCAGTAAAATCTACTTCTTTTCTAAGACTGTCAAGGATTTTATCAACGTCTGAAACAGAATCAGGCATTATGGAAAGTTTGATAATTGCCACGTTTTCGTCGACAGTCGTTACCGCTGCAAGCCCTTCATAACTTTCGATGATAAACTGCATGTATGATATGTCTTTGCGGTTTAACTTCAGAAATTTCTTAAAAGGGCGGTTTCTCTTTTCCATTTTTGCTATTTTTATCCGTCTTTCTAACTAAGTGTCTTAGATGAGTAGCATTTAACCCACTAAATATCAAGAAATAATTCTCTTCTTGACAGAAAGTCCTGCCCTGATAAGATACAAACCTGTCATCCTGAACTCGTTTCAGAATCTGCTTGTGAAAAGATCCTGAACCAAGTTCAGGATGACATTAACGTTTACTTCGATAACAAAAACATCAGTACCACTCAATAGAACTGATAACGAGAGAAAATGAACGCACCAACACTGCCCACCACCCACTGGAGATTGCCGGAATCAAATCCGGAAACAGAGCATCTCTTAGTCAGGGAGCTTGGCATAAATCCTCTTATATCAAGAATATTGATAAAACGTAACATCTCAACCGTAGATGAAGTAAAAAAGTATCTGTCACCTTCCCTGAATGACCTTCACAACCCATTTTCCATGAAGGACATGCAAGAAGGCGTTGATAGACTGATAAAGGCTATTTATAACTGTGAGAAGGTGCTGGTCTACGGTGATTATGATGCAGATGGTATTACCTCTGTGGCTCTCCTTGTAAAATTTTTAAGGAAAATTCATGATGATGTAACATATTACATTCCTGATAGAATTGACGAAGGGTATAGTCTAAACAGAAATGCAATAGATAAGATAAAAAGTGATAATGTGAATCTGATAATTACGGTAGATTGCGGCACATCTGACTATGACGAGATATCCTATGCCGGTTCGTTAGGCATGGATGTTATTATTTTAGACCATCACGAGGTTCCCGATAGAATTCCAGAGGCAGCGGCCGTAATCAATCCGACCCGCAGTGACTGTCGCTTTCCCTTTAAATATCTTGCAGGGGTTGGTGTTGCCTTCAATTTTCTTATAGCCCTTAGGGGAAGATTGCGTGAAGACAGTTTTTGGGAGAACGGGGAATGTCCAAACTTGAAAGAATATCTGGATATTGTTGCCCTGGGAACGATTGGAGACCTCTCTCCCCTGATAGATGAAAACAGGATATTTGCCAGGATCGGGCTTGAACTGATTACTGAGGGTAAAAGAGCTGGTCTGAATGCCTTGAAGGAAGTGTCCGGCATGGAACATGGTACTATTGATTCTCACGGAGCAGCATTTTCTCTCATACCGAGGATAAATGCAGCGGGGCGTATCGGATCTCCTCAGGATGCCGTGCAGCTTCTGTTGACGAATGATGTAAACGAGGCGATGAAGATTGCAGGGCATCTCGATGCCTGTAATCGGGAACGGCAGAGGATAGAAAGAGCAGTCTTGTCAGAAATTATCGACATAATCGAGACTACCATGGATCTCCAGAAAACGAGTTCCCTTGTGTTTGCCTCCGGCAAATGGCATCCGGGTGTCATTGGTATTGTTGCCTCACGGCTTGTTGACAGATATTACAAGCCTGCCATGTTGATCAGCCTCAGAAACGGCATCGGGAAGGGTTCTGGAAGGAGTATTCCCGGATTTAATATGTATCAAGGGTTGAAAAGGTGTGATTCCCTGCTTGTCTCTTATGGTGGACATAGGTACGCCGCGGGAATTGTGATAAAAGAGGATGCAATAGAAGAATTTAATAATTGTTTTGATGAGATAATTCGGGAGGATCTGGCGGTTTCAGATTTTACTCCCCAGATAACTATTGATGCACAATGCAGCCTGAATGAAATTGACCATCAGATGATTTCACAGCTTGATATGCTTGCCCCTTTTGGAAGCATGAACCCGGAGCCAGTAATCTGCGTTAGAAACGTAAATGTAATATCCCCGACGATTGTGGGCAACAATCATCTCAAAATGCAGATAAGTGGAGACGGGACATCATGCAATTCCATATGGTTTAATAAAGGTCACTTTATTAACGTTCTTTCAGGGCCGTTTGATATAGCCTTTACGCCTCAGATAAATTACTGGAATGGGATGCATAGCGTTCAGCTCAAAATGAAAGACATGGCCTCTGCATGAGCAATACAGTTTTACCCTCTCTTTATGACAAGAACAGGTTTTTTTGCTTTTCTGATCACCTTCTCCGAGACCGAACCAAGAAGAATTTCCTTAATATTACTTATTCCATGAGACCCCATGACGATAACCGAAACATTCTCCTCGTTTTCTACCCGCAGTATTTCATTGAACGGAAATCCCGTTTCAATTCTTGTCTTAACCTGAAACCCTATCTCCTTCAGTTCCTCTTCTATGCGAGCCATTTTTTTTCTCGCTTCGCCTTCTACTTCATTTTCAACTTCCCGGAAATCTCGGATAGAGCTGTATTGAGCAATCACATTGATACTGTCTTTTTTAATGACATGGAGGATGACGACCTCTTTTGTACCGGCGTCTTTTAGCTGTTTTACACAGGCCAAAGCTTTTTCTGCTACATCTGAAAAATCTGTTGGTAACAAAATCTTTTCAAACATTTTATCGCTCCTTAAAAACATGAATTATGTATTTTATGGCCGGTCTTATTGTTCACTGTGAATTGTTTTTGGTCAAGAAAAACTTTACCTGAAGGCCGTGTCTAGAGGGCGGGGATATTTATAAGATTAGTGAAATAGGTTGCTTTTTTGACTGAGGTAGTGGCAAAATGCTGGGAATTTGCAGTGGGTAAGAACACCGTTTGATGAATGCGAAAAAGTGTGATCGGAGGGTTAAAACTTCATGGGAACGATGGGTGAGACAACGAATAATCGCAAAAGAAAGATTACTGTCTTTTTCTTGTTTTCTATTATTGCGATTGTGGGAATCACTTTAACCTATCTTTATATAGATTACAAGAAAACCCATATCACAACAGATGACGCCTTTGTCACGGGCAGGGTACATATCGTCGCATCAAAAATACACGGTACGGTAAAAGCTGCATATGTCCTTGACAATCAGTTTGTAAAGAGTGGCAAGCTCCTCGTGGAGATCGATGACAGCGACTACGAGGTGGGGGTCAAGCAGGCTGAATACGCCTTGAATGCGGAGAAGGCAACACTCGTGGAATTATCAACGAAGATAGAAGTGGCGGAAAAACAGCTTTCAGAACTTCTCTTCAAGATAGATGCTGCCAGGGCAAATTTAAAACTCCGAACGACGGAACTCAAACAGGCAAAAACAGATTTAATGCGGGCCCGGAGGCTCTTGAAAAAAGAGATTATGCCGGAGGAACAGTACGAGAAGATAATGACCGGCAATGACGTGGCCGAAGCACGCCTCGAGGTGGCAAAAGACCAGCTTAGACAGGCAGAGGCATCCCTTCAAACCCATAAATCCGTTATTAATCAGGTAAAAGCATCGTTCCAATCACGGCAATCCCTGGTCAAGGAAAAAGAGGCGATGTACAGGGGGGCAAGTTTAAAGAAGAGTTACACGAAGATTTATGCGCCGTCTGACGGCTACGTTACGAAAAAATCTGTCGAGGTCGGTAATCAAATTCAGCCCGGGCAACCACTTATGGCGATTGTTCCCCTTGATGATGTATGGGTGACGGCGAACTATAAAGAAACTCAACTCGAAAATGTGAAACCGGGACAAAAGGTGGAGATAAAAGTGGATACCTATCCCGACAAGGTATTTGATGGAACCGTACAGAGTATAATGGCGGGTACGGGTGCCGTATTTTCCCTGTTTCCGACTGAGAATGCCACGGGAAACTATGTGAAGGTTGTACAGCGGATACCGGTTAAAATTATTCTTGATAAGGGGACAGACCGCGACCACGTCTTCCGGATTGGTATGTCTGTTGAACCTACAATCATCGTGAAAGAATAACCGGGTAAAGATGCCTACAAAGGTAAACAAGTGGATCATCGCCATAACCGTGATGCTCCCTACAATTATGGTTATTGTTGATACGTCTGTTGTAAATGTTTCCCTTGATCACATACGCGGCAGCCTTTCTTCCAGTATTGATGAAGCAACCTGGTCAATTACATCGTATCTGGCAGCCAACGCGATCATTATCCCGATGACCGGCTGGCTAAGCAGGTTCTTCGGAAGAAAGCGATACCTCATTTTTTCAGTCGCCTTATTTACCCTCAGTTCTCTTTTCTGCGGTTTTTCCTGGAATATACAGAGCCTCGTATTCTTCAGGATTCTTCAGGGACTTGCCGGTGGTTCCCTGCAACCCATATCTCAGTCCATATTACTGGAGACCTTTCCCCCTTATCAGCACGGTACAGCCATGGCAATCTACGGTGTAGGCATCATGTTTGGTCCCATCATCGGGCCCGTCCTGGGAGGCTGGGTTACCGACACCTGGACATGGAGATGGATTTTTTATATCAATATTCCGGTCGGTATCATCTCAATCATGATGTCCCTCTACTTTATCAATGATCCTGATTACATGAAGCGTACAAAGCTGAAGATCGATTACTGGGGGCTTGTATTTCTTGCCGTCGGGGTTGGCTGCCTCCAGATGATTCTGGACAGGGGACGCAGAGTTGACTGGTTTTCATCAGAATTTATTATCTGGCTGAGCGTTTTTTCAGCCATATCACTGATCCTGTTTATCATTGTGGAGTTATTTTCGGAGCATCCGATCGTCAATCTTAGGACATTTAAAAATTATTCCTTCAGTATAGGAAACGTGGTCATGTTTTTTATCACGTGTAATCTTTTGGCCAGTATTGTCCTTCTGCCGATCTATCTCCAGACTCTGATGGGCTATACGGCGACCTTAGCCGGCATTGTATTAGCGCCCGGGGGAATTGCGAGCCTCTTCGCGATGGGGATCGTAGGAATACTTATTTCCAGGATGAATCCGAAGTTTATAGTCGCCTTCGGTGTTATAGTAACGGCCTATGCGAACTATCAGATGTCGATGTTCACCCGCACGGCTGACTTTTACTCAATTTTAATGCCAAGGGTCTTTATGGGTGTTGGTATGGGATGCATGATCATCCCTATCTTCTCGCTTACCCTATCCCATATAAAAAAAGAGGATATGGGCAATGCCACGGCCATCTTTAATTTCACGAGAAATCTCGGCGGGAGCTTCGGCGTGGCAATCGCCACAACGATTCTGACAAGGAGAGCTCAATTTCATCAGGCTCGACTTGTGGATCATCTCACACCGTTCGACATGAACTATGTCCTGGGTTCACAACAAACGGCAGAGATTCTACAAAACAGGGGACTGGAGCCGATGCTTGCCCATAAAGGGGGACTCGCGGTCATCTTTCAAACCCTTTTAAAGGAGGCGAGCATGATGTCATTCAATGACGTATTCTATCTTCTGGCCGTCATGACCGTTCTGATGCTTCCCCTGGTCCTTCTTATAAAACACATAAGGTACAGCGCATCGGACAAAAATTAAATATATAATTTAACATAAAACTATTGTGAAAGGATGGACTGTCCGGTGTCAAGGAGGTTTCAAACGATCTGCTGGGCAAATTAAAATAAAACAAACAACAAAATGTAGCGACTACAACCATCTTTCCTTAAAGCATAGCTTTAAGAAGTAGGAGATATGCATCGAAAAAAAGGTTTAATAGAAAAGCGGCACGCAGCAGCGCTAAAATGTAGTAAATATCGCCAAAAAAAGCGTAACTTGAAAAAATACCTGTTTGTATATATTTTTCCTTGACAATTTGGAAACAGGTCAATACAATCACCTACAATGCGGGTAGGTGTTGTTTTATAGGAAAATCATCATAAGAGCCATCCGCAAAGTAAATAAATAACTGAGAGGAGGTGATTATTTAAGTAAGAAGATTTATATAAGGAGGGATTGTCCGTGATATGGGCACTTCGTATATGCCTAAAGCATATCATGAGACCATCATAATGGAGAGCTAACCCTTCTCGTATCGGGGGGTAGCTTATTTCGCATTTTTTAATCATTCTTACAAATATTTAGGAGGGAAAAATGAAATTAGCAAATCCTGCAGTAGTTGGATTGGCAGGCTTCGGTGGTACCACCTTATTGCTTCAGTTTCATAATCTTGGCTGGTGTGGTGCTGGTGCTGTTCTATGGATGGGCCTGTTTTACGGCGGTTTGATGCAGTTGATTGCCGGATATCTGGAATATACCAGCAATAACAATTTTGGATTCTCTGCTTTCACTACGTATGGCGCCTTTTGGATGTGCTTGGCGGGTATTTTTATCGGCATAAAATACCAGATTTTTGCTTGTAATGCTACTGACATCGGCTGGTTCCTGGTTGTCTTCACTATTATAACTGCGGGTTACACGATCGGTGCTCTAAGGACCAATAAAATGCTCTTCTGGGTTTTCGTCCTGCTTTTGGCTGGATTTATCTTCTTAGACATCAGCCATCTGATACCCGGGATGAAGGTTTTCACCAGAGTTGCCGGTTGGGATCTCATAGCTTGTGCCCTTGGTGCCTGGTATTGTATGTTCAGCGCTATTTTTGCCCAGATGTTCGGCCGCGATGTGCTGCCGGTGGGTAAAGCATATGTCGACGCTGCTTCTTAAGTAATCTTTTTTTAACCACTAAAAAAAGGGGGTGCTCTGAAAGAGCACCCCCTTTTCATCTTGTATCAATTAAGATGTATTCGTAAAAAGTCTCCTCATTTTGCCATTTCGAGTGAAACGAGAAATCTTTTAAACGTAACATGCTTAAAAGATAAGATTTCTCCCTATGGTCGAAATGACATATTCGTCGAAGCAGAGCTACGAGGAATTCTTTTGATTAAAATACCCGTTCGATTAGCTAAACCCCCTTGCTTTTGAAATCCTCAAAAAACACACCTATTTATTATTCTGATTGCCGTTTCCTGAAGTGGCTGAATAGTATATAGGCACCAAAGAGCACCAGAAGTGCCGGCAGGGCATATATTGCATATATTGCATATTTATCCACCAGGGCAATGTTGACGTTTTTTATCACAAGAAAAGCGATACCGACAATACCTATCAACCATCCCCCCATGTCCTTGACCTGTTGAACTAAAGTACATATGGAAACAACTATCAGGAAGATCGGCCAGCTTTTATCAAATCCGTAGTAGCCCATACTGTTCAGAAAAATCAGAATTCCCAATGCAATAAGAATAACTCCACCTGTAAGTACTTTCATTGTCCCCCTTGTTCCCATTTTTTAGCTCCTTTCCTGCAATCATCAATAAAGAGAGGGTAGTGTTTTTTATCTCCATCCCGTAAGTTCTTGCTTTTCACCTATCAGGGTCGAGAACAGATTCAGCCGCGTGTTACATAGAAGCCCTCAAGGGCTGTGCTGCATTAAAAAATTGGTCACTTTTCCATCAGTTTCAAAAATGGTCGAAACAGGTCAATCGGTATGGGAAATATAGTGGTCGAATTATTTTCGGCGGCAATCTGATTCAGGGTTTGAAGATATCTAAGCTGCAGCGCAATCGGATGTTCGGCAATAACGGCAGCCGCATCTGCCAGTTTCTGTGCTGCCTGAAATTCACCCTCGGCATTAATGATCTTTGCCCGTCGTTCCCTTTCCGCCTCTGCCTGTTTGGCCATCGCCCGCTGCATCTCCTGAGGAAGATCGATATGTTTCACTTCTACCGTGGTTACCTTGATTCCCCATGGATCAGTACTTCTATCAAGGATTTCCTGCAGATTCGAATTGATCTTTTCCCTTTCCGATAAAATTTCGTCCAGCTCAACCTCCCCGCATACACTTCTCAGCGTCGTCTGTGCAAGCTGAGAAGTTGCGTAGAGATAGTTCTCGACTTCCACGACGGCCTTGTTAGAATCCATTACCCTGAAATATATAACGGCATTTACCTTTATAGAAACATTATCACGAGTAATAACATCCTGTGGGGGAACGTCCATGGCCACTATCCTCAAATCCACCCTGACCATCTTATCGACTATCGGTATCAGAATAATAAGACCGGGGCCCTTCGTGGCAATAAGCCTCCCCAGACGAAAGATGACCCCTCTTTCGTACTCATTGAGTATTCTAATAGCCGATGCAAGAAATAATATTAACAGTACCACCAAAGCAGCAATTGTGTATATCGCCATTTTTCAACCCTCCTTTTTACTTATTATTTTTTCAATCTCTACTTTAAGCCCGTTTATTTCAACTACCTTTACCCGTTCATCTTTTTCTATTAATTTCTTGCTGAAGGCATTCCAGTATTCTCCCCTTATAAAGACCTTTCCATCTTCATAAACCGCAGTAATCGTGTTTCCTTCTTCACCAATCATTCCTTCCATGCCTGTAACGGGCTTTCTCAGCTGTGCTTTAAGGACAAGGGAAATAACCCCGATAAAAAACAGAGACATAATAGTAACTGTCGGAAGCATCACGCTAAGGGAAACTCTGAGTGCTGGAGCGGGTGATTCAAAAAGCATGACAGAACCCAAAATGAGGGAAATGATTCCGGCAACCGTAAGCATACCATGACTTACGATTTTTATCTCCGCGATAAAGAGTATTATGCCAAAAATAATCAGCAATATCCCGGCGTAATTTACCGGAAGGGTCTGCATGGCGAAAAAAGAGAGTATCAGTGATATTCCCCCGATAACGCCCGGCAGAATCACACCGGGATGGGCAAATTCAAAATATAATCCGGCAAGGCCTATCATCAATAAAAGGTACGCTATGTTAGGATTGGAAAGCGTTATCAATATTTTCTCACGCAATCCCATTTCCTTTTGATTGATTGTTGCGCCCTTTGTTTTCAGTACGACTTTCCCCGAAGTCACAGTTACCTCTTTCCCATCTATCTTTTCGAGTAACTGGTTTATATCGACAACAACGAGGTCAATCACGTTTTGTTTGAGTGCTTCTCCGGCAGTAATCGATTTGCTTTTTCTGATGGCCTGTTCAACCCATTTTTCATCACGGCCTCTTTTTTTAGCGATACTCTTGGCATAGGCAACGAAGTCATTCTCTACCTTTTTGACCATCGTCTCGTCCATCTTACCTACACCAAGGGCTACCGGATGAGCTGCCCCGATGTTAGTGCCGGGAGCCATTGCGGCCACGTGGGCCGCCATGGTTATTATGACACCTGCTGACGCCGCTCTCGCCCCCGACGGATAGACAAAGACAATAACAGGTATGGGGGAATTCAAAAGCCCCTTTATTATATCTCTCATGGCAAGATCAAGTCCCCCGGGTGTATCGAGAAGAATTATCAGACCGTCAGAACCTTCATTTGAAGATTGATTTATAGCTTTGACAACGTATTTAGCGACAGGAGGGGTAATTGCAGAATTTATGGTAATGACGTCAAAAACCGGTTTCTTTTCTTCTCCAAAAGAGATGGACGATCCCGTGATGAAGAACAATGAAATAACGAAAATCAATATGAGTATTCTGATTCCTCTGTTTAACATCTTATACACCTTTAAAAATGCCTAAAGTTAGTCACTCTTTTTTAATACCTTCATTATCATCTGGACATCTTCCCATACTTGTTTTTTTGCACGAGGGTTCCTCAAAAGGTAAGCCGGATGATAGGTGGGCATAAAATTTATTCCCCGGTAAGAATGAAATTTTCCTCTGAGCGATGAGATAGGAGCGTCTGTATTGAGCAGTGTCCGCACGGCAAATGCACCGAGGGCACAGATAACCTCAGGATCAATCGCCCGGATCTGCTCTATCAAGAAGGATTCACAGGCCTGTATTTCCTCCGGTCTGGGATTACGGTTTTTGGGGGGACGACATTTTAGAATATTGCATATATAGACTTCTTCCCTTGTCAAACCCATGGCGTTGATGATCTTTGTTAAGAGTTGTCCGGCTCGCCCGACAAATGGTCTTCCCTGACGGTCTTCATCCGCGCCGGGAGCTTCACCCACAAAGACAAGCTTTGCGTTCGGATTTCCCTCACCAAAAACAAGATTGTTTCTTGTTTGATGGAGAGAACATCTCTGACAATCTCCGAGTGCCCCTCTTATCTCCTCAAGGGTCACGGATCGATCGAATGCCGACTCAGAAGGGTCTTCCCCTTTAAGATAGAGATGGGAGAGTCCCCCCGGAGAGTCCGCTCCAGCAGTAATATGATCCTTTAAATCTTTCACGATGAGTCTGAGCTCCTCTCTCATATCCTGTTTTGAATCTATATTAACTTTAGTCACTTTAGCCCACTTTAAACTTTAGTCACTTTTATTGCCTTAATCCTGTCCAGGATCCTGTCTGCCACCTCTATCTTCTCCAGAATGGGCAATTCTTCTACCTGCCCTTCCCTGTCGAGGATTTTTACTATATTTGTGTCAGACTGGAATCCCGCACCGTCACTCGTTACGTCATTTGCCACAATGAGATCCATATTTTTTTTACGCATCTTATTGCGTGCATTTTCAATAAGATTCTCCGTTTCCACGGCAAATCCTACCAGGATACGATCCCCCTTCTTTTCAGCAACCTCTGAGATAATATCAGGATTTCTTTCAAGATGAAGGTTCAACAGTCCACTTTCCTTCTTTATTTTATCGTCCGAAATGGTGGCAGGCCGAAAGTCGGCCACGGCAGCTGCCTTTATGATAACCGTTGAATCTCCCATATTATCCATTACTGTATCTCTCATCTCTATGGCACTTGATACCTTAAAGAATTTTACCCCGAAAGGCTCCGGCAGAGATGAAGGGCCGCTGATTAATGTGACTTCAGCCCCCCTTCTCCTCGCCGCTGTTGCCAACGCATAACCCATTTTCCCGGAAGAGTAATTGGTAATATATCTTACCGGGTCAAACGGCTCCTGCGTAGGACCTGCGGTAATCAGTATCTTCTCCCCTGTTAAATCACTTTCAGTCAGAATAGATTCAATCTCTTCAATAATCTCATCAAGTGGAGGAAGCCTTCCATATCCCTCTGCTCCACAGGCCAGTTCACCGTATGCCGATTCGATGAAGAAATAATTGTTTGAGGCCAGCTTGCTCATATTTTCCTTAACAATATCGTTCGTGTACATATTTGAATTCATGGCAGGACAGATAAGAACCGGGGCCTTTGTGGCCATAACGGTAGTTGAAAGCAGATCATCTGCAAGACCTGATGCAATCTTTCCGATGATATTGGCGGTCGCGGGCACTATAACGAGTATATCCGCTTCCTCGGCAAGGGATATATGCCCTATTTCATACTCTTCTATCAAGGAGAACATATCCGTATAGACGGGATTTCCGGAAAGAGTCTGCAAGGTAAGAGGTGTTATGAATTTGGTCGCGTTTGCTGTCATGATAACCTTTACTTCGGCACCCCTTTTTATAAGCTCTCTCGTCAGCTCTGCCGATTTGTAGGCGGCAATGCCGCCGGTTATACCGAGGACAATCTTTTTCCCTTTCAACATCACACATCTCCTTTATATAAGCCCCACCTACAACCACTCACCGCGGAGGTCGCAGAGATTTTCTATAAAAAAACAAAAATGTCTCTAACTTTAGCCATTTTAGCTCACTTTAAACTTTAGTCACTTTCATACAAAGTACCGTATTCCCGATATCTCAAAATATATGCCGAAGAAGATAAGAACAACGGCACAGCTACCAATAATTCCACGGTATATTCTGTCGCTTATATACCTCTTCCCCCGTGAAACGATGAGTGATATGGCGCTGTACCACACGAGATCGGCCAGTATGTGCCCCGTAAAAAAAACGGCCAGACCGATAAAACCAAACTTCATCGAAACGATAACATAGCCGAGACCGATTGTTGCCCACCATATTATCCAGTATGGATTTGCCAGACTGGTCAGGATACCCGCTATAACGGGCCCTCCCCAGGCGTTTTTCCCGGGGGTAAGGTCGAGCTTTAATTGTTGTATCCCTTTCAGCATGCCGAAAGACATCCAGAAAAGAACAAAACCCCCTGCAATACCTGCAAACCCTAATACTTTAGGATTGTTAAGAAAGCCTGCAAACCCTAAAATCAGAAGCAAGAGCAACGATATTTCAAGAATACCATGACCGAGAACAATCATGGGACCGGCACGAAACCCTCTCCGTGTGGTCTCGCTAATGGTTACGGTAAGGACAGGTCCGGGCATCATCGCACCCGACATGGCGATTATAAACGAAGATATAAATATAGCCGTTAGTTTCTCCAAATTTCAGTTTCTCAGTCTAACAATCCAAGCTCTACCCATCAATTGAAACGGTCTCCTTACAGTCCGGACAGATGTTGTCACCTTCGTAGTTGGTAAGTGACTCCCTCCACCCAACAAGAGGCTTGCCGCAGTTAGTACATCTCGGACGGCAAAGAATGAGAATCATTGAAGGAGATGCAGCACCGAGCGCACTGAAAATGGTAAAGAGAGCAAAGTTACGATACTCGAATAAAAAAAAGAAAGCCAATCCAATGAGCGGTATAGTAGTCACACATACCAACGTTCCTACGTTCCTCGACTTCATATATATCCCCCTTTTAAGTTTTATCTCAAGTAAATATATGGTAAAGCACTCACTGCCATAAAAGTATCGATTACGGGAACGGTATACCAGCGCCGTACTTGAAGAGTTTCCCTATATTTTATAGATTGAAACAAATCATTTTAAGCGTCGTCATCTCCTCAATCGCAAACCTTGCTCCTTCTCTCCCAAGCCCACTTTCTTTATTCCCACCATACGGCATCTGATCTGCCCGATAAGTGGGGACATCGTTGATAATCACGCCGCCGACATTTATTCGTTTGATTGCCTGAAAGGCATGGGAAATGTTTTGAGTAAAAATACCGGCCTGGAGGCCGTAGATCGAATCATCCAGCATTTGCAGTGCCTGATCAAAATCTTTACACTTCACGAGAGAGACTACGGGTGCAAATATTTCCTTACAAACCACCTGCATATCCGGCGTTACATCGCCGAGCACCACGGGCTCCAACAGGCTACCTTTGCGCTTTCCGCCCACGAGGACTTTTGCTCCATCAGCGACCGCCTCATCTATCCACGCTTCGGCTCGTTTGGCTTCATCTTCGGAAATCATCGGTCCCACATCGGTGTCCGGTTCCAGCGGATCGCCGATAACCAGGTTTTTTGTGCCTTTAACAAATTTAGCGATAAATTCGTCCGCAATATTTTCATGGAGGTAAATTCTCTGTACCGATATACAGACCTGGCCGCTAAAGGAAAAGCTGCCCATCAAACATCTGGAGACAGCCAGGTCAATATCGGCGGATTCATCTACAACTGTACCGGAATTGGAACCAAGCTCGAGAGTCACCTTCTTTAACCCTGAAAGAGCTTTTATCCTCCGTCCAACAGGTGGACTACCGGTAAAGGTTATTTTGGCAATACGTTCGTCTTTTACAATCATTTCACCGACTGTTGACCCCGGTCCATAAATAATGTTGAGCGCCTTAGGGGGTAGCCCCGCTTCCAGCAATACTTCACCGAGCAACTGGGATGCACCGGGCGTATTTGATGCGGGCTTTAAAACCACGGCATTCCCCGCAGCGATTGCAGGCGCTACTTTGTGGATTACCAGGTTCAAAGGGAAATTGAATGGCGATATAGCCGCTACCACTCCAACCGGTTCCCTGACCCATACACCAAATCGATTTTCCGAGCCGACAGAGGCATCCATAGGCACTGTTTCTCCATGAATACGCTTGGCCTCTTCCGCTGCGAAGATGCAGTTTTCCGCAGCCCTGGTTACTTCAATCGTTGTCCATTTTCGCGCTTTCCCCGCTTCCCTGATGATGGCAAGGATAAATTCTTCTTTCCTTTGTTCAATCAGAGCGGCCGTTTTTTCGAGAATTTTAGCACGCTGATGGGCGGGCATTGCAGCCATTATCTCGCGGGAGTCATGGGCCGATTGTATCGCAGCATTAACCTGGTCGGGATTTGCCACAGGCATTGCACCGATGACTTCATTATTATATGGGTTCCTGATTTCAAGGACATTTCGGCTTGACACCCATTTTCCGTTTATGAGCATTTTATATTTGAATTTCATCATGGCTCAGAGTTATTTTCAATTATTAAATTTTATCAAAGTGAGTTATAACCAATTTAGAGCTATTGAGCAATACTTTTCGAGTTCTTATATGGACAATCATATTGCGTTATGTTATGCAGCTGCTATTGCAACACAGTTCAGCGTCAGATAAGGAGATAGATGATGGAGATCAAAATGCCCATCAAGTTTCACGGTAATTACTGGGTCATCATTCGCCAGGGTGACCGAGAGGAGCGGAAACGATGCCAAAAATTAGTTTTCAGGGAAATTACACCGGACGAAAAGGAACAGTACTATAAGAATTTAGACGAAAAAGATGTCCCTACTCACCAGGTTCTCTTTTTTGAATTTGGTTGCCGCCGTATGATAGAAGGAAAACTTACGATAAACGAAGAAGAGAAGGCCGTTTTCCAAATAGAAGGTAAGGAGTACGAGTTTTCACCGGTAACAATTGACAAATAGCCCTGTATTATTGTCGGTTGGCAAGATTAAAAGCTATTTGTGTATGTAATAAATATTGCTTCACTCGCCCTTGAAATCAGGTTTACGTTTTTCGAGGAATGCCCTGATGCCTTCTTCATAATCGTGACCGTTATAAACCTCTCTTCTGAGCGACTGTATTCTTTCGAATGCATAGGGACTAATGGGATGAGCTTCGGAAAGTATCCTGAACTGTTCTTTCATGACAGCAATCGAGAGTGTGGATCGGCAAGCAATTTTTTGTGCCAGATCTAATGTAAAACTTTCGAGAGACTCGGCCGAAACCAGATGATTTAATATTCCGCATCGTTCCGCACGACGGGCATCAAGAGGCAATGCGGAAAAGAACATTTCTTTTGCAATGTTCATGCCTACCCTGTTTATAAAATGAAGGATACCCGAAGCATTATACGCTATTCCTATTTTGGCTGGTGTAATTGCAAAAGTGCAGGTGGGATCGCCGATTATCATATCGCAGGTAATGGCAAGGTCGCAGGCTCCACCCCAGACACTTCCCTGCACCATGGCGATAACGGGGCCGGGATATTCCTCAACTGTCCTTAATAGAACTTCAAGGGGGTTTTCATATCCTAAGGGTTCCCTGTGTGCCTTTGGAAGCTCAGAGATATCGTATCCGGCAGACCATACTTTTTCGCCTTCCCGTGCCCGGAGGATAACCACGGCGACCTTTGCAGTTTTGAAATCATCCAAAGCAGCGATTATCTCTCTTAACATTTGAGCGTTCAGTGCATTGTGTTTTTCAGGATTGTTAAGAGTAATGAATCCTATCTTTTCTTTTATCTCTTTCAATATGAAAGATTTGGGAGTTATTTTCATTTTTATACGCCCTTTCCGGTATAAGGGTCTCCGGTGTAGAGGTTAGGTCTTGATTTTTTCCATTTTGGAATTTTCTGTTCCGATACAATGTAATTTGTATTGAGGAAGATTTTCACAACGCAGCTATAAAGGAAAGCTTTATCTCTGTCAACGTTTTCCTCAAGGCATCTTTATTTTTTGTATTCGCTCGCTATTCAGTTCAATATCTTCAAATACCGGAACAAATAATGCCGCCCAGGATTATCAGTATCTTGAGCGGCATTTTTACTTTACCTTGATGAAAACAAAGGTTGATACGTTAGTGTTTGATTTTGATTTTCGTTACTTTACTTTCCCCGGACTTGGGTACCGTTAATCTGAGTACGCCGTCCTTAAATGTAGCGTTGATTTTATCGGTTTCGACCTTATCGGGAATCCTGAAGCTTCTCACGAACGAACCGTAACGCCTTTCAATACGGTGGTAGGTCTCTTCCTTATCTTCCGTTTCCTGTTTCTTTTCACCTTTAACAGTCAGAATACCGTCCAACAGGGTAACCTCAATATCTTTTTCGTCAATACCCGGTAATTCGGCGATAACCGAATACTCTTTTTCGTTTTCAGAAATATCGAAGACCGGCACGAACGATTTCTCGTCTCCGTGGAGTACTAGGCACCCAACATAGCGGCCCATGGAGGCAAGTGATCGATTTTTCAAGTCTTGGGACAGCCTCCTACAGTTTCACAAGCGGGTACAAAACTTTTTATGATCACTTTTTCTTGACGCAAAAGGGCATTCACTCTATACTTCCCCCGCAAAAAAGGAAATCCCTATCTAATTTGGCCAGAGGAGAAATATTCGATGAGAAATGCCAAGCAATACCTGATTATTTTATCTGTAATACTTATATTGGGCGGATGCTGGTGGTTTTTCAGCACCTATTATGAGGGTGAAAAACCTGTGCTGAAGTTGAGTCAAACCATTGACACAATCGGCCAAAAAAAATTGCTTGACATTACTGCCACAGACAAAAAGAGAGGGCTTAGAAACATCGTTGTAATAATTTCCCAGAACGGGGAAAAGCACACTATCTATTCTGAAGATTTTTCCACAAAAGGGACAAAAGAAAAAACTTTTAATATAGAGATAGACCCTAAAAACCTGAAATTGCGCGAGGGAGAGGCCATAATTAATATATCGGCAGTTGACTATTCCCTTCGTAACAACAGATCTACCCTCGATATCAAGGTAATCATTGACACAACCCCGCCTCGCGTATATTTGTTGAGTTCTGCTCACAATATCAACCCTGGCGGTTCATGTGTTGCGATTTATGGTGTGTCTGAAAAGGTTGTCAAAAATGGTGTTAATGTCGGAGATGATTTTTTCCCGGGATATCCGATCAATATTTCAGGTAAATCTTATTATATGGCATATTTTGCGTTTCCCATTGATGCAAAAAGGAGGAATACCAGGATAGGTGTCGTCGCTAAAGACAGAGCGGGAAATCAATCGCTAAAAATTATTCCGTGCTATATAAGAAATAAAAAATTCCGTACATCCAAAATAACTCTTACAGAGAGCTTTATCAAGCAGAAGATGCCGGAATTCCAGCAGTCGAACAGTAGTTTAAGTGAAATGACACCATTGGAGACTTTCCAGTACGTTAACGAACAAATGCGACATGATAATTTTAAAACAATTCAGTCAATCTGTAGCAAATCAGAAAACAAACAACTCTGGCAGGGATCTTTTCTAAGAATGAAAAATGCCGCCACAACGGCCCGGTTCGGTAACAAAAGAACCTATTATTATAAGGGTAAGGTTGCAGGGAAAAGTGTTCATATGGGGATAGACCTTGCCTCCACAAAACATGCCGAGGTTGCTGCATCAAATAGCGGTATAGTAGTTTTCGCCGGGAACCTTGGTATTTATGGCGATACAATAATAATCGATCACGGCTTTAACCTGTTTAGCCTTTATGCCCATCTCGGGATCATAAAGGTCAAGGAAAATCAGAGGGTAACAAAAGGTGAATGGATAGGTAATACTGACACATCGGGTCTCGCTGGCGGAGATCATCTGCACTTCAGTATGCTGGTTGGAAATAAATTTGTAGATCCCCAGGAATGGTGGGACCCTCACTGGATAAAAGATAATGTGGAGAAAAAGCTGAGTTTAAAGTGATCTAAAGTGTCTAAAGTGAGCTAAAGTTAAACTGACTAAAATCCTTAACTTCAATGGACTCGTAAAAAGTCTCTTTGACCTGTCATTTCGCTAATCTCGTTTTTTTATAAATACATCAACTTTAGGCACTTTCTTTAACTTCTATTAATATCCCTGTGTTTTATATTTGCAATATAATCTCGGTCTAAAAAATGTTTCCCCAACTGATTCACCATTACAACAGATCTATGTTTTCCTCCGGTGCATCCAAGAGCGATATTGATATTTGCTTTCCCTTCCTTTTTATAGAGAGGCATTAGATATGCCATTAATTTAAATAACTTTTGGAGAAACATCTTGCTTTCTTTCCATTCCATAACATAATCTTGAACTTCCTCACTGTTACCGTTAAAATCCTTCAAGTCCTCTACAAAATAAGGGTTGGGAAGAAATCTGACATCTAAAACAATATCTGCGTCGAGAGGCAGGCCATAGTGATATCCGAATGAAGTCAGATTGATTACAGGTCTTTTAACGGAAGAAGGAGAAAGATAATATCTCTGAATAGCGTCTTTTAGCTGATGAACATTATATGATGATGTTTCAATAACCTTGTCTGCCATCTCTTTTAGTGAGGATAATGTATTCCTCTCCAAGATTATACCATCGATGACAGAACCCTTTTCAGAGAGAGGATGTGCCCTCCTGGTTTCGCTGAACCTGCGTAAAAGGGCAGCATCGCTTGCGTCAAGAAATAATATCTCGATTTTGTATTGTTTCTCTCTTAACTGGCGGAATATTTCGGTATATTTCTCCAAGAAAGATTTTTGCCTTAAATCCATGACCAGCGCAATTTCTGATATTTCATCCGAAGAGGTGGCCTGTATCTCAAGAAACTTAGGAAGGAGAACAACTGGCAGATTATCCACACAGAAAAACCCGATATCTTCCAGTGTTCGAAGTGCTGTACTCTTACCTGAACCGGAAAGTCCGGTTATTATTACAACACGCAAGTTATTCATGATCTTTCTAACAAGCTTTGTCTTTTTCTATAATTACCCTGTATAAACTTTCTACCGATGTTGCCTTGATGAGGTCTGTTTTGAAGGAATCATCTTTGAGCATACGCGATATTCTTGCCAGTGCCTTCAGGTGCTGACCGGCTGAATTTTCCGGTGCCATCAGTAAAAAGAAAATGTGAACAGGCTTACCATCCATAGAATCGAAATCTATTCCATCTGTACTTTTTCCAAAAGAAACTATGAGATTTTCAAGACCGGCAAGTTTTCCGTGAGGTATTGCGATTCCACCGCCTATACCGGTACTTCCCAGTTTTTCCCTTTCGAGTAATACCTCAACCATATTATCGTAATCAACTTTGATATCAGTATGTGAAAATATTTCCGACAGTTCCGTGAGAACTTCCCGTCTTGTTCTTGATTTTAATTCCTCAATTATAAATTCTTTTTTAAGCATATCTGCAATATTCATATAATCTACCTCTAACTTCAACTGAGAGCTTCTATCAAAACATAATTTCCATCTTCCCGCCGATATATAAGGTTAACCTTCTCGGAAGAGAAATTTCTATAAAGGATGAATCTGTTTTTAGAAGATTCCATTTCCATAATAGCATCTTCAAGAGACATCGGATTCAGCACGACTTTTCTCATTTCTACCACTTTTGAGTGTTCTAAATCTTCCCCTAAATCTTCATAGTCTTCAGATGTTGATTCAATAGGGCTAATGTCTTTGTTTTTGGAGGCACTGGTTTTCCGGCCTCTTATTTTTTCCTTATGTTTTTTCATCTGACGTTCAATCTTTTCTACAACACTGTCAATGGCAAGTCGCATGTCTTTGGCTTCTTCTTTACCATTTATGTTTACCCCTCCGGCTAATAAAGTGACCTCAGCCACATTTCTGAATTTTTCCACGGAAAGAACAACACGAGCTTCTACCGGCGTGTCTATATATTTTTTCAGCTTCTCTAATCTTTCTTTTATGTAGTCCTTGAACCAAACTTCTGTTTCTGTATTTTTAACGGTTACAGAAATCTGCATAAACAATTCCTCCTGTTATATAGATTACGAGCGTTCAACAATCAACTGGCTAATCGCTAAGCGCTCACATGTATTTAAGTCAAAGCAAAAAGTCAACCAATTTTTTATTTGTAAAAATAATAAAATCGTAAAAAGCTAAGCTTGAGACGGCAAAGTAAAAAGTCCCAGATGCAAGGTGTGCAAATTCTTGGGGATGACCAGCATTCATAGTATACTGCAGTAACTTGTCCCGTTAACCCGGCTTTGCCGTCTCGCACAGCGAGAACTTAACGGGGCGAGCAATGCAGCGCAACACTACAATATGGAGGATTTTTTAGAAAGCCGTCAAAAATACTTTTTCCTTTTTGAGGATGGAAGGATACCCATCATTTCTCTGTATTTAGCTACGGTTCTCCTCGCTATAGATATACCCTGAATCTTCATAATTTCAACAATTCGACTGTCGCTGTATGGTTTAGTCTGATCTTCTTCGCTGATCACTTTTTTTATCTTTTCTTTGACGCTCTCCGACGCTATAGGATCACCGCTTGTCCTGTTTATGCTACTGTTAAAGAAATATTTTAATTCAAATATTCCTCTCGGGCTATGCATATACTTATTAGTAGTCACTCTGCTTATTGTTGACTCATGCATTTCTATATCATCGGCCACATCTCTCAGAATCAGCGGTTTCAAATAATCAATTCCCTTATCAAAAAACTCTTTTTGAAATTTTACAATACTTTCTGTTACTCCATAAATTGTTTTTTGCCGCTGTTGTATACTTTTAATAAGCCATGTAGCAGATTGCAATTTTTCTTTAATATATGTTTTGCAGCTGTTTGCTCCTGAATTTTCGTTTATGCCCCCAAGAATTTCTCTGTAAAAATTGCTTATTCTAAGCCTTGGCAAACCATCGTCATTCAAAGCAATGCTATAATCATCCCCCATCTTGAAAACAAATACGTCAGGAATAATATGCTGAGATCTTTCTTCATTGTAAGGGAGTCCCGGCTTGGGATTCATGTTACTTATTACAGGAACCGCTTGTAATACATCAGAGAACTGAACTTTAAGTTTTTTGGCAATATTGGCATAATTTTTCGTTTCGAGATCATGCAAATGTTCTTTTATGATCACTTCTATCAGCGGATTTGAAACATCGAGTAAATCTGCCTGAATTAGAAGGCATTCTTTCAGATCTCTTGCGGCGATGCCAGGGGGATCAAATCCCTGAATTTTCTTAAGAACCTCTTCAGTAAAACTTATATCAACCGATTCTCGCTCAGAAATTCCGCCCAGAGACGCAGTCAAATATCCGTTAACATCAAGATTTCCTATTATCTGCCTGCCAACCTGTTTTTCGGAATCTGAAAGGTATGAAAGATTGAGTTGCCACATGAGATGATCGGTCAGGGAGGTTGTCTTTGTTAACGTATTATCCCATGATGGGGCACTCGCCTCCTCCCAGTTGTATATCCCTCCTGTGGAACCATAATCTTCAAGATAATTGTCCCAATCAAAATCTTCCTTACCGTCACCTTCCCCTGTAATTTCTTCTGTTCTTTCAATGGCCTTTATCTCATCAATCTCAGGTGCCGCCTCGCTGTCAAACCTATCATCGGTCGTCCCCTCTTCGAGTAGAGGATTTTCCTCCATCTCCTGATTGACCATATCAACCAGTTCCATTCTCGAAAGCTGAAGGAGCTTAATCGCCTGTTGCAGCTGCGGTGTCATTATCAACTGCTGAGTCAGCTTAAGGCTTTGTTTGAGTTCAAAGGCCATTTTTTCTCTACCTGATTTAAACGCTAAAATTTATTACAGTTGAAAATCATCTCCAAGATAAATCTTCCTTGCCATTTCACTATTGGCGATATAATCCGGATAACCTTCCACCAATATGGAGCCTTCATTTACTATGTATGCTCTGTCGCACACTGAAAGAGTTTCTCTGACATTATGATCAGATATTATTATGCCAATTTTTTTTAATTTAAGTTTACGTATTATTTCCTGAATATCTGCTACCGCAAGGGGATCAATCCCGGCAAAGGGCTCATCGAGAAGCATATACCTGGGAGATGTTACAAGGGCCCTTGTAATCTCTACCCTTCTCCGCTCCCCGCCGGACAGTGAGTAGGCCTTGTTTTTGCTGAGATGAGAGAGGTCCAATTCTTCAAGAAGCCCCTTTAGCCTGTTTATTCTTTCATTTTTGTCCACCGCGAGTGTTTCAAGGATTGCCATTATATTTTCTTCAACGGTGAGCTTCCTGAATATTGACGGCTCTTGCGGCAGATAGTTTATACCCTTCCTCGCCCTTATGTACATAGGATCTTCGCTGATATCTTCCCCATTGAGTGCAATGTTTCCTCCATCTGGTTTTATAAGACCCAACATCATATAAAAAGTTGTTGTTTTACCAGCACCGTTGGGCCCTAGAAGACCGACTACCTCTCCGGGGTTAATCTCCAGATTGACCTCATTTACAACACGCCTGCCACCATAAATTTTTATTAATCCTGTTGCCGAAAGTTTTTCCATAAACTACCATGATCCACGATTACAATGAAGCACACCGGTAGGATGGCCGATGCCTTCATCGTTCCGATATTTGGCCTGTTCGCGGAACAGACCCTACTTTTTTTTACCTTCTGTTTCTTCCGGATAAATTGTTGCCGTTACCCGGCTGCCTGGAGTGCTTTCAACGATACCTCTATTTTCCTCGAGCAAAACAATTATCTTCTCGCCTTTGATTATGTTGTTTCCATCCTGCATAACAGGGTTGCCGGTCACAACAGCTTTTTGTGAGTCGTTATAAAAAACTGCGTTTTCACCAGTAACAATCTTTTCACCCTGTGTTATTCTAACATTTCCTTTCGCCTCGGCTTTTTCCAGTTCGCCTGTTTTTATAATATTCTTGGATCCTACTTTTTCAGACTCCCCTTCCCTCTTTTTGTAATGCAGAAATAGTTTATCCGATTTGATAATTTTGTCTTCCTGGGTTGCTACAACATTTCCGGAAAATACGACAAGCCCCCTGTCATTATATGCATCGAGACGATCCGATACGATCTGTATCGGTGCGCTGCTCGTTATATTTTTGGTTTCCTTTTGCGGTTCACTGGCACTGACAGAAATTTTTGAAAAAGAAACAACTGCCAGCACGGTAAGCGATATTAAAAAAAATTTTCTTATCATATTATTGATATGCATTCATCTTTCAGCAAACACAAAAAAACAGGCGGCAGACTGCTTCCATATATCTCGCCGATAGTTATTTGGCGATATTTGATCGCTAACCCTCATCTTATAATGGCATTTACCCTGGATAGTAGCGTCACTTTTTCATTCTTCATCGAAAGAGTCATTCCGATTCCGCTTATTTCTATTTGCGGGTTTTTCATTGTAACACGTTTGTCGGTATACACTTTCTTATCAGAAGAAGAATAATTGAGATGGTCTGTTGTAAAACGATCACCTTTATCTGACGTTACTTCGACATTGCCAAATACTTCCATGTCCTTTGTATCCGTGTGTAAACGGCCGGTTTTTCCTGTCATTACAAAGGTCCTGCCGTCGGACATAATAAGCTTTACCCTGACATTATCAAAAAAAACGAGATCTTCTTTTTTTGCATATCTTGCCGTATCTGCGTTTATCTCCCAAATGGAATCAGGATCACCTACCTCGGTATAGTGGACATCTCTCACCTGGAGGTCAATCTTTTCTGACATTATTTTCAGCAGGACATCCTCTTTCGCTTTAATGCCCTCTTTCAGCCACACACATACCACTGACAGGCCTATCAGAACAAGCAGTCCTCCAATGAGAAGGACCTTTTTCCTCGACTTAAAAATTTTTTTTAACATTTTTTTACAACTGGCACTTATTTTGCTTTAATTAACTTATCACCCTATCCGAGATAAGTAAAGGGGGATGTGTTAATTATTGAATATTCCCCGCCGCAAGCAGCGGGAAATGCGCTCGCTGTTCAGTTCAGGTCGTATCTGGAGGCAATTTCTCCCCATTTTCCCTGCGCTTTAAGAATCATCTCGCATATCTCTCTGACCGCGCCTCTTCCCCCCCCCTTTTTCGTAATGTAATCGGCTACCTCCCTTGCATAAATTACTGCATCCGCCACAGCCACGGAGAAACCTACCTTCAAGAAGACAGGAACATCCACTATATCATCACCAACATAAGCAACATTATCACCATTAATATTTCTTTTCCGGAGAATATCTTCCAAGACCTTAACCTTATTTTTAGCGTTTTGATAAACTTCATTAATTTCAAGTTCTTTAGCACGATATTCTACCACTTTTGATTTTCTACCGGTCAGAAGGACAACGTCAATACCACATCTCATCAGGAGCCTGAGCCCATGCCCGTCCCTGACATCAAAATTCTTTGTTTCATTTCCAAGATCATCAATAATTATTCTTCCATCAGTCAGAACCCCGTCGACATCCAGAATTAAAAGTTTGATGTGCCGGATCTTTTTTAACAAATTTTCATTAAGAGTGAGAGATTTATTCATCGTTTGCCTTTCTTCACTATTCCATCTATTTTCTTTAACGTACCAAGAAGATCTGGAAGAGCGTCAAGATAAAGAGAATTAGGGCCATCACAGAGTGCACGTTCAGGATCGGGATGAACCTCTAAAAACAGGCCGTCGATTCCAACAGCAACCGCCGCTCTTGAAAGATATGGTATCATGTCTCTCTGCCCACCGGAGGCACTGCCCAAACCGCCGGGAAGCTGTACGCTATGAGTGGCATCGAAAATAACGGGATATCCCATATCTCTTATCATGGGAAGAGAACGAAAGTCAGAAACAAGGTTATTATAACCAAAACTTGTCCCTCTTTCTGTAATCATAATGTTTTCATTTCCGGTAGAGGAAACCTTTTTAAGTATGTTGGACACATCCCAGGGCGCAAGAAACTGTCCCTTTTTTATGTTTATTATTCTGCCACTCCCGGCAATCTCCTTTACGAAGTCTGTCTGTCGGCAGAGAAATGCCGGCACCTGCATTACATCCAGCACCAGTGAACTATCTTCAATCTCTTCAAAACGGTGGACGTCAGAAAGAACAGGGATTTTTAGTTCTTCCTTGATGTCCTTTAGAATCTGGAGTCCCTTTGTCAAACCTGGCCCCCTGTAAGAATTTATAGAAGACCGGTTTGCCTTGTCATAGGATGCCTTGAATATTAACGGTATGTCAAGATCAGCAGCAACTTTCTTCAGAAAAATTGCTATCTCTCTGGTTTCTTTTTGATTTTCAATTACACAGGGACCGGCAATAAGTACAAAGGGAGCCCCATCTCCAATAACAAAATCTTGTAAGATGATTTGCTTCATTGATTTTTCCTCTAACAGCAGCCCTAAAGGGCCGCATTACATTTTCAAAAGACTCTTAATTTTGATACTTTTGCTGTAATATTTTTATCCTCATCTGCGGTATTTTCCTGGCAGCTTTACTTGAATCGGGATTGAGTTGATATGCGCTGGTGTATTCCCTGATGGCATCTCCGAACATCTTTTTCCTTTCATAAGCACCTCCCAGATTGAGATACACCATATAGTCCTCCTGATCGTAACTTAATGATTTTTTGTAGTATTCAATCTCTTTATCAGTATCACCCTTAAGACTATAAATATGAGCAAGCCCTGAGTAAATCTCAGCCTTTTTGGGATCCAGTTTGATCATTTTTTTATAGGTTTTGATGGCACTGTCATAATTTTTCACTTTTAGATAATATTCCGTAATAATGTTCATTTCCTTCATGGTCGGATGATATCCATATTTTATCGCCTTTTCATAGTTTTTAGTTGCCTGCTTATATTTTTTTGTATGACCGTATGCGAATCCAAGACCGGCATATACTGAACCGTTCTTGGGTGAAATCTTTGCAATCTTTTCATAGAGTTTGATTGCACTGCTGTATTTTTTATCCCTGAGATAACAATTCGCCAGCCCATTCATGGCATCAGTATCATCAGATTTGATCTTCAGTACCGCTCTGTATTCGGCCGCTGCATTTCGGTAACGTTTTCTTTTTTCATAGGCTACGGCTAAATTAAAATGAATCACCGGATCTTTCGGTTTTAGCGATATGGCCTTCTTATAATTTGCTATTTCTTTCTTCCATAACCTCTTTCTCCCGTAAGCCAGTCCGATATTCGCATATGCTGACGCATTTCGGGGCTGTTTTTTTATAACTTTTTTAAATAGCGTTATGGACTCGTCATAGTTTCCGGAACTGAAATAAGCACCGGCCAGTGAAGCCATGACATTTACGTTATGCGGCATCTTTTTAAAAACACGTCTGTATTCTCTAATAGCATATTTGATTTTATTGTTTTTTTCATAGGCAACCGCTAAGTTGTAACGAACCATCGTGTCATTCGGATTAATTTTTAATGATGCGATATAGTTCGCAATAGCATTCTCCCACCTTCCCAATTTCCCATAAGCAAAGGCAATGTTAGCATATGCAGAAGCATCCTTGGGATTACGTCGGATGATCCTCCTATAAATCGGCAGTGACTTGCTGTACTCTTTCTTTTTTATATAGCACTTCGATAATTCAACCAGTGCCTCCAGATCGTTCGGTTTTAGCTTCAGGATATCCTGATACTGAGAAATTGCCGTGTCTTGCATTCCCTTGCGAACGTAAACCCGTGCAAGCATCTTGCGGACACTGATGTCCTTTTGGTTCATATTTATTGCCCGCTTCAGATAATCAATCTGCGAACCTTCATTTTTGGACATTCTGGCGAATCTCAACCAGTCCTGTGGAGTAATCTCTACCCTTATGGGAATCGACGCAATGCTCTTATCATGATACCTGACGTCAATTTTATAACCCGTGTTGTTAGAAATCTGTTTCTTTGTTGCGGTTAATTTATCAACTAATTCAATGCCTTTTAGCAATACTCTGAAGTCGTTTCTATGTCCTATTCCTTCAACATCGACAGCGATTCCCCTGCCAAAGAGGGAATCAGAGGAAACGCTTTTTATGACAAACTCATCACGATAGGAAACTTCAAAGACGTCATCTTTTGTCAATCTATAGTCCTTCCCATTTTTTTCAACGTCCAGATAATAAAATTCTGGGTCATGTCCCAGGACAGTGGAAAGAAATACACTTTTCATCTTAGAGGTGGAAAAGATTAATTTATCAACCTTTGCCCTGCAGAAATGATTGAAAATTACTCCACCGGCAAAGGATATCACCGTAATGGCAATTATAATCAAAAGGTAAGAAGGCTTGCTTTCTTTCTGTTCTTTATCTTGGCTTTCTTTATTTTTTTCTGATTTATAGTAATCCACTACGTTTACCCTCTGGGATGATATTTCTTATGAATCTTCTTCAATCTTTCTCTGGTAATATGAGTGTAAATTTGAGTTGTTGATATATCCGCATGTCCAAGCATTACCTGGACGGAGCGGAGATCTGCTCCCCCTTCCAGAAGATGAGTTGCAAAAGAATGCCTGAATGTGTGAGGGTGCACCTTTTTTTGCAGTCCTGCCTTATTAACATATTTTCTCACGATCTTCCAGAATCCCTGCCTAGTTAGACCTCTTCCATACCTGTTAAGAAAAAGGGTATTTGTTGTGTTTTCTTTTGAAATTTTCTGCCTGATATTCTTAACATATCGATCCAGAGAATCAATAGCAGTTTTACCTATCGGAACAATTCTTTCCTTTTTGCCCTTCCCAATCGTGATCAGATATCCCACCTGCCAGTTGATGCTGTTTATGGTTAGTGAAATCAATTCTGAAACGCGAATTCCGGTTGCGTACATGAGTTCCAGCATTGCTTTATCCCTTATGCCGGAGAAAGTTTTCATATCCGGCTGCCTGAGAAGAAGATTCATTTCTTCCATACTCAAAGTATCGGGCAGGCGCATCCAGACCCTGGCCAGTTCAATATTCGCTACAGGATTTTCAACAACAATGTTTTCACGAATAAGGTATTTATAGAATCCCCTGAGGGCTGCGAGTCCTCTATTGACAGAGTTTGCTGTCAGACCACTTTCTCTTAAATTTCCGAGATAGGTGATCACATCGTCTGAGACAATATCTTTGATGTTTTTAATTTTCCTGTCCTGATTAAATTCAACGTACCTAATCAAATCCCTGCTGTAAGCCTCCAGGGTATTGAGAGAAACACCTTTTTCAACAGCAAGGAAATTTAAATATTCATCAACCAGGTTATACATTTTTCAATAAAGTTCCTTGATATATTTGTTAAAAATTCAATTAATCTGTACGAAATATCATGTCCAAAGTCAACGGTAATAATTTTGAAATATTTTTCTTGCTTGCTATGATTAGTGTTCTTACGTTATATGAGTAGGGTCTTTCTAAGGCCGATGAAGGCATCGGCCTTTGCTTGTTCAAGGAGAACATATAATGGTGAAGAAACCTGATTTCATAGAACCAAAAGAGGGTAAAAGAGATTTCTTATACGAAGTTAGTATCATCATTCCTGTCTATCGTGAAGCAGAGGCTATAAAAGGCGTCGTTGAAAGAGTTCATCAGGTGATGAATGCACTCGATTATCATTACGAAATTATTGTCGTGGACGATGGATCAGATGATGAGACGGCAAAGAGAGCAAAAGAAGCAAATGCCCGGGTTATTTCCCACCCGTATAACATAGGAAACGGAGCCGCGGTAAAGACAGGTATCCGGGAAGCAGACGGTGGAATTCTGGTAATGCTTGATGGAGATGGACAGCATTCCCCCGAAGACATACCTCGCCTGCTGGAAAAGATGGATGCTTATGACATGGCGGTTGGCGCGCGGACGGGTGATTCGAAGGCCTCCTTCCACCGGACAGTGGCAAACAGGATCTACAACTGGTTCGCTACGTACATGTGCAAACGCAGGATAGAAGACCTGACATCGGGATTCAGAGCTGTAAAAGCCGATATTGCCCGTAGCCTCGTATCACTGTTACCCAACACCTTTTCCTACCCGACAACCATCACCATGGCAGTGGTACGTTCCGGATACAGTCTCGTGTACGTGCCCATAAAAACAACCCGCCGCATAGGCAAAAGCAAGATAAAACTGATAAGAGACGGCTCCCGCTTTTTCTTGATTATCATCAAGATCGCCACACTTTTTTCACCAATGAGGGTGTTTCTGCCTGTTAGTATGATAATGTTTCTGCTCGGATTTTGCTATGGACTTTTCAAGGTATTTCTCCTTGGAGGACGCTATGGCCCTACCTCCGCCATGCTGATGACCGTAGCCGTTGTAGTATTTATGGTTGGGTTGGTATCCGAACAGGTGGCACAGTTGAGATTTGACCGGAGTGAGATACATGGTGACAAGAAATAAGTGGAATGGTCTTGGTGAAAAACAATAAAGGATATGCCATATGAAAGTGCTTGTTTTTAACTGTATGCTGAAAGATGGAAGCGGTTTTTTTAGCCAACGGGCTACATTCCTTAAAGATTCTCAAAGCGTCGGATTAACGTTTAAATTGAAGAAACCATGAGAAGGTTAAATGTCCTCTTCATTTCAAGAGCTTATCCCCCAGTCATTGGTGGCATTGAAAGGCAGAATTATGAAATTTTCAAAAGTCTTTCGAAAGAAAATAATGTTGGGCTAATTGCAAATACCAAAGGAAAAAAAATGCTACCAATATTTGGCATTTTTACCTTAATGAAGCTGTTTTCCATACTTTACAAATACGATATTGTGCTATTGGGTGACGGGGCATCGGGAATTATTGGATGGATCATAAAGTTCTTCTCCCAAAAGCCTGTAGTCTGTATCGTCCACGGATTAGATTTGACTTATCCAAATGTTATTTATCAAAAGTTGTGGGTTAATATATTCCTCAGAAAAATGGATAAACTAATTGCTGTTGGGAATGAAACTATTAACCAGGCAGTCTTACGTGGCATACCAAGGTCAAATTTGATTTTTGTTCCCAATGGTGTATCAATAAAAAAGACCCTGCCAACCTATTCAAAAAAAGATTTAGAGAAGCTTATTGGGAGGGAAATTCACGGTAGCGTTTTGCTTACACTTGGCAGGCTGGTTAAAAGAAAGGGTGTCGCATGGTTTATTGAAGAAGTAGTAGATAAATCATGTGACAGTTATCTATATGTCATCGCAGGAGATGGAGCAGAAAAATCAAACATTATTACAATTATCAAAAAAAACGGTCTCCAAAATCGTGTATTTTATATTGGTGCTGTATCTGATAAAGAAAAGGAGGTTTTGTATTCTACAGCGGATTTGTTTATTCAGCCTAATATAAAAGTGCCGGGTGATATAGAGGGATTTGGTCTCGTCGTATTGGAAGCCGCTTCCTATGGTTTACCTGTTGTCGCATCGGATATAGAAGGATTAAAGGATGCCATTAACAATGGAGTAACCGGGGTTTTAGTACAGGAGCGTAATGCGGCACAATACAAAAAAACAATAGCGGTTTTTCTGGAAAATGACGAAAACAGAAAACAATTTGGTGTAAAAGCCAGAAGATACGTAATGAAATATTATTCTTGGGAAAATATCGCAGCGAAGTATATAGATATTCTCGGACAATTATCGCGTTACCAAAAATTTGCGGCCCCTTATGAATAATCTAAACATCGAACATAGAAAGTTATTACACGGCCAGGATTATGTAGATAAGTTTGATAAAGAGCAATCAGCTTACAGAATTAAACGTTTGTTAAAATATGTTACGTTGTCAAAGGAATACGTTGTTGCTGATTTTGCTTGCGGTAATGGGATGTTGCTTGATCACATTCATGATAAGGTCGAAAAATATATTGGGGTTGATTTTTCGCAACCATTCGTCATGTCAGCTAATAGGAGAATGAGCAACAAAGGAATAGAGAATGCGGAATTTATCTGTGGTAGTATTAAACAGTTCTGCAATATACATAACAACATATTTGATGTGGGATTTGATTAGATTTTAGTGAGCATGTGTATGATGATGAATGGGCAGATATCCTGTCGAAAATGCATAGTACATTAAAATCTGGTGGTAAATTATATTTACATACACCAAACAAAAACTTCATTTTAGAAATAATTAAGAAAAATGACTTGATAATAAAACAATTTAAGGAACATATCGCTGTTAGAGACGTTCAGCATAATGTGAACCTACTCATTCAAGCAGGATTTTCTGATATTACTGTCAAGTTGTTATCGCATTATAATGTTCTACGGTACTTACATATTTTTTCTGTTATTCTATTTATAGGAAAGTATTTCAAAGCTAGAATTTTTATTACAGCAAAAAAGATATAAAGGTGAATATATGGAATTATGGGAAATCAGAGTAGTTTTATCTTAAATCCAATGATATGAAGATTATATTTTTTCGTTATGTGTAGTAATAATTATTATTTTGACCACAATAATTTATTTCAAACAGGTAATGGTCTTATGTTAGCTTGGATTTGATTGGATTTTTATGACACCTTTTTCTGTAATTATCCCTGTTTATAATGGGGCCAAAAATGTAGATGCTTGTCTTAAAGCCCTCATCAATCAAGACTATCCGAAGGATAAATATGAAATTATTGTTGTAAACGATGGTTCTACTGATAATACGGCTGAAATTGTTTCCCGCTATCCTGTTCGCCTAATAAATTTAAACACCAACCAAGGCAGGATTGTCGCGCGCAATGTCGGCGCTGAAGCTGCCAAGTATGAGACTCTGGTATTCAATGATATCCGAGTTATTCCGGAGAGACAGCTTCTTTCCAAGGTGAGTAAATTAAAGTACCAACCACTTCTTCCGAATGTCGATGACTACGATGGAAGTAAATGGGGTTTCAAACGGTTTTTTTATCTCTTGCGCTGTAAAATATATGCCCCCTATTACCCACTTTCGGCAACGTTGAAGGAAATTCAGATTACGGCCGAAAATTTTGATCATACACCCAAAGGTACGACAAATTTGGTTTGCGACAGGTCTCTCTGGTTAAAGTGCCAGCCTCAGGTAGTAAGCAAAAGTACGAGTGATGACACCCTGATTCTTCGTAAGATGGTAGAATACCACCCCCTATTGAAGACCACGGCAGTTTCGGTGAAATACCATCAAAGGATCTCGCCAATAGACGTTATACTTCACACGTTTCAACGTGGTCCTCTGTTTGGTGACTACTATCTTCATCCCGGCGGGCGTTATTATCCGATATATCTAATATCGTGGCTGTTTGTCAGTTTTGTGGTATTAGGCTTGATTGTTGATCCGTCTCTTGCTCTAATTTCCGGAATGGGATTCTTGTTTCTAATATTTATCGGTGTTATTCTGTACTTCACGCAAAACTTGAGGGATATTTTTGTTTTAGCCACATGTTTGCCTGTTGTTGCAGGTGCATTCGGTTCAGGAATTTTAAAGTGGCAAATCATACAAATGGCTAAAGCGTTGGCGGCTCGTGTCAAGTCGTTTAAAAGTAAGAAATGAAATTTCAGAGAAAGTCCATAAATCCTGTTGCACGGATATGAGCTGAATACTTTTGATATCAGGTGATTTATGGAATATGAGCCCGGTTATTCAAAAACCCAAATCCATTTTGTTACTCAACCCCCCGAGTGGCTGTCCCTGTTAGATTATAGGGGTCAATTCAGGTTAATTCTTGACTTGGGCGCGGGTGGAGGGCGTAATAGTGTCTTTCTGCGCAAACTGTATCCTAAGGCAAATATTGTTGCACTGGATTTGTCGCTGACTCGTTGCATCTTTTATCATCGGATTGTAGATACTGGTGTAGTATGTGGTGACTCAATGATGCTCCCTTTTGCCAAAAATACCTTTGACATGGTGGTATCAACACAGGTAATCGAACATGTTCCAGATGATTGTAATTTCATAAAAGAAATTAACAGAATTTTGAAGCCAAGCGGTATTACAATCGTTAGTTCAGTGGCAAAACTGCGCTTTGGGTTTTATTTTTATCGTAACCGGTATGGAGAATGGGTTCTTGATCCAACTCATGTAAGAGAATATAATAGCATTCGAGAATTAACAGCTCTTTTCAACGGGTTATTTCGTGTTCTCAAAACAAATTCTGACCGCTTCCGGTTTTCACCAGCCAGATTTATATATCGACTTTTTTCGCGAATCAGATTGATTAAAAAACCCGATCCAGAAATATTTGACAGAACAAAACTGGGTAAATTTCTGGAAAAATGTGTTATGCCGATTCCCCGGTACCGGCGCATTACTGTTATTGCAAAGAAAAATCATAACTAATGTCACCATCACCCCTTCATAATTCAACAAAGCGGAAATTCAAGACCGGACAGGTACTGTCAATTCTTGTTTTCGTTGCTGTTGCCTGCATCATAGGGCTGTATTTAAAGTCCAATGATGACCTGCTTCGCCCAATTCTCAACATTTCACTTGTCAACGCCCTCTGGTTGATAACGCTGACCGTGATGCTGATAGCCATGAATGGCCTCTTTTTGAAGGTATTTGCTGCAAAATTTGGCATAGGACTCTACTTTTGGGAGTGGTTCGGCCTCGCCATGATAACTACCATGGGAAATTATCTGACTCCTCTTTCGGGGGGGCTGGTTGCACGTGCTACGTACCTGAAACATCGCCATGCATTTCCCTATGCAAAGTTCTTGACATTGATTACGGCAAATTATCTGGTAGTATTCTGGGTCGTTGGAATAACAGGTATACTGACCATTTTAGTGTTCTGGAATTCAAGCCGTTTTTTCTGGCAGATCACTCTCTTTTTTGTGAGTGTTGTCATAGCTGTCTCCGCTTTAGTTATGATTCGGACGGCAAAGATGCCGGGAAACAATCGCTTAACGAAACTCCTCAATACCGCGCTTGATGGATGGGATCTTATCAAAAATGACAAATCACTGTTGGTTAAACTAATCATATACAGTCTTATCAATATCATACTAAATGGATTTCTGTTCCTTGTAGCTTATAAGGCAATGGGTTGCGCAGTACCTTTCTCGACAGCGCTTCTTGTTAGCCTGCTTTCGGTTTTTTCTCTTTTTGTGAAGGTAACCCCTGGCAATTTCGGCATCCAGGAAGCGATCATCAGTCTGAGCTCAGAGATGGTGGGGGCAGGAGCTGGTATAGGATTGCTGGTCTCTCTGCTCATCAGGGCAGCTTTGTTGATTCCGGTTTTCATTCTGGGACCCATTTTCAGTTTCCTGCTGACACGTGAATTGACAGCCCATCACTCAAATAACAAATCAAAAACGGTTTAACCACTGTTCATTCCTGCGCATTGGTGAGTATAAGAACTGGCAGGTAAAAATATTTTATATACTGCATACCCAATTGATTCATAAACCGGAAAACCCGGTATGCATTTCCACGCAGGAGCGTGGGAACGAGACAGCATGAAAAAGGGGGCGATTAAGCCCCCTTTTCCTGTTAATCATCCACAGGGATGAGAATGCAGCCCTTACTCCATTCTTCTTCTTCTTGTCAAACATAAGTAAAACGGAAAACTGACCCCATTAGACCTTGTAGGTTTGACCCCAAAAACTTGAGATCTCTATTTGTCCGACTCTGTCATTCCCCCATCGACAGTTATAACATATTTCTTTGTACCATTATCAGCGGTACTCGTTGTTACACCAGCCGCAACAGCTGTTGTCACGTTGGCTGTCGGTACGAAACCACCAGTCACTGCGTTGGCCGTTACTACAGCAGTTGCAGCGGTACCTGGATTATCAACCAAATAGGCCTGTATAGCGGTGTAGCAATTCTTAGCATCAGTCCTTGCAGCCGCATTTTGTGCTCTTTCTTTGTACTTGGTAAACTGCGGGATGGCAATCGCCGCGAGGATTCCGATAATCGCGATGACGATCATCAACTCAATCAGCGTAAAACCTTTCTGTCCTCTCTTCTCATTCACTTTCATTAACATAGCATACCTCCTGTTTGTGTTCTCGTTTGTCTGGCCAGTATAAAGGGCAATTAACGTGCCACATTATTTTCAAATTGCAAATATTCCGTTATTGGTCAAAATATACAATATATTACAGATAGTAAATTTCAAAATACATAATTGAACATTGTACAGTTATAACGAAAAACCGGTTATTTTCACAAGATTATGGGGATTTTCACCGGATTACAGGATATCAAGTTTTTCAAGCCTGTAACGCAAAGAATCAAAACTTATATTGAGGTACTTGGCGGCCTTTGTTTTTGAGCCATTTGCTTTTTTAAGAGCTTTTTTTATTAATTCTCTTTCAATTTTTTCCATCTCATCACTCAGGCTAATACCCGCATCAGGTATGTCAGTATTCCAGGAGATGACCCGATAGGGTTTTCCATTTTCTGAAATCTCAAGGTTCTCCGGCAGGATAATATTGCCTGTCTCAAGAGTGACGCTTCTTTCAATGATATTTTCGAGCTCCCTGACATTGCCGGGAAATCTGTATTCCATCAGAAGTTCCATTGCATAAGAGGATATTTTTTTAATTTCCTTTCCAAATTCCTTAGAATACTTCTCGACAAAAAATTTTGTTAAAACAGGAATATCTTCTTTTCTTTCCCTCAAGGGTGGAATATTTATCATAATTACGTTGAGCCGGTAATAGAGGTCTTCCCTGAAACTGCCGTCTTTAACATTCTGCTCCAGATTTTTATTTGTTGCAGATATAATTCTTACATCCACCTTGATGTCCTTCTGGCCCCCTACCCTTCTGAACGTTTTTTCCTGAAGAACCCTTAGGAGTTTTACCTGAAGAACAGGAGGTAACTCAGCAATTTCATCGAGAAAAATAGTCCCACCACCGGCATTCTCGAAAAGGCCGGCTTTATCGGAATAAGCACCGGTAAAAGACCCTTTCATGTGACCGAATAATTCACTTTCCAGAAGATTTTCAGGTATTCCGCCACAGTTTATAACTACAAACGGCATATTTTTTCTGGGACTGTTATCATGAATAGCTCTGGCCACAAGCTCCTTTCCTGTTCCACTCTCACCTGTAATAAGGACACTGGCCGTAGTATCTGCCACTTTCTTGATGAGTGAATAGACCTCGATCATCTCCCTGCTCTTCCCTATCAGATTTCCGAAACTTACGGCATCTGCCATACTTTTCATGAAGAGTGCATCTTCCTTTTTGACACCTTTCTTATTCAATGCGTCACGAATTGTCTCTTTGAACTCTTCAACATCAAAGTTTTTCTCAAGATAATCGTATGCCCCCTCCTTCATTGCGGCAACGGCAGTTTCTCCTGAGGCATAGGCGGTAATTAAAATAACCATGGTCTCGGGAGATATTTCCTTAATACCCTTTAAAAAATCGATCCCGTCTACCTTCGGCATCTTCAAATCGGTGACTACCAGATCGAATGTATGCTTTCTGCAGAGAGTTAGTGCTTCTTTTCCGTCACCGGCACTCTTGACATCGTATCCTTCTCTCGTCAACATTATATCAAGAAATTCCCTCATTCCTCTGTCGTCATCCACGACAAGAATTTTTGCCATTCACTACCTCCTGTTTATACGAAAGTACCTAAAGTTAACGATTTCAATAAATTATATTTAGGGGGCTGCTGTATTTGCAGGACTAAAGTTCTGCGCCACTTCCTTTGGGCAGCAAAACTATACAGGATGTTCCTTCCCCTGGTTTACTTTCGATCCTGATTTTTCCCTGATGATTTTCCACAATCTTGTTTACAATCGCCAGCCCGAGTCCTGTTCCTTTTTCCTTTGTCGTGTAAAATGGATCAAACACCTTATCAAAATCATTCTCTTCGATTCCACAACCGTCATCATTTACCCGTATTTCAAGATATTCTTCTTCGTCAATAAAGACCAGCCTGGTCCCTGTTTTCAGTCTACCCCCCTCCGACATCGATTGAAGGGCATTCAAAATCAGGTTCCAGATTGCCTGCCTTAGCTCCGTCATACTTCCATAAACGATCGCCTGATTACATGAATCCCTGGTTACTTCAATGTCTTGATACCAATCAGGACTGTGGCGAAGAGATTCAAGAACGTCATCTATGATAACCTCAATATCAACGTCCTCACGCTTGGCCGGATTCGGTCGTGCCAGAAGAAGGAAGCCTTTCATAAAGTTTTCAAGTTGATCCTTTCCCCTCAGGATAATTTGCATGAGCCTCCTGTCGGTTTCACCCAGATTAAGGTCTCTTTCCAGCACCTGGATCGACCCGCCGATTGATGCGAGAGGATTTCTGATTTCGTGGGCAAGACTTCCTGCCATCTCACCGACAAGGGCAAGCCTTTTATTTTTTTCAACCTGACGCTCCATCTCTCTAATAGTTGTCAGGTCCCGAAAGATCAGAATCTTTCCGATTTTTTTTCTACTGCTGTCGATAAGTGGAGAAATAGAACAGCCCAGTATTTTACCCGAGGCTTCCATTTCAAATCTGTTTACAGCATCTCCCTGACTATTTGCATTGTTTATATTATTTGCTGTTCTGGAAAAGTCAGGGAAAATACTGTCAATTGTTTTGTTTATAACTTCAGAATATGAAAGGTTGGTAATTTCTTCTGCTCCTCTGTTAAAAGATTTTATGTCTTCCTGATGGTCAATCGTTAAAATTCCCGTGTCTACAGATTCGATTATGCTTTTGTGTAACAGGTCCAGTTGATCAAAGGCACTCTCCTTTTCCGCCAGGAGCTTTCTTACTTTCTTTTCCTGTGTAACAGCAAAGCTTGCCAGGAATGCAACGATATAAAAGGATACGATGTGGATAAAAATCCTCGAAAACACATAACCTGCACTGTAATTGTAGTCAAAGTTGAAGGAATATATTGGGTGGATAAATCCATAATATTCCAGATCGAGGAGTGTACCGTAGAGTATAGTGCTGGCAGAGGCGAGAAGAATAACCCCTTCTCTTGGCAGGAACAGCACTGAGTACATGATGACCAGAGGATAAAAAACGGAATAAACACTCTCAATTCCACCCGTTGCATAGACAAGTCCGGTTATAAGTGTGAGATCAGCAAGGCTTTGCAGATATATATTCCACCTGAGACTTTTGATCGTCTTTATGAGTAAAAGATATAAAAAGGAGAGAAAATAGGTTAGTAATATAATAATGTAAAGCGACGTGATCGATGTTCCGGGCAGTGATTTGGTTCCCTTGATCTGGATAAAGGCTGCAATACCGAGTAAAAAGGTAACAATTACAACCCTGAGAAACATTAACCACCGGAATCTTATGTCCAGTAAATCATCTTTCATATTGATCAGGATGTCCTGAGGCCTGCGAGGGTATTGCTTCCTACATGAAAGTGAGATATTTTTCGAAGGCCCCTTTTGATATTAATGCTATAATACTTCAAAAATTAAATCCATTTAAAAATACAATGCAAAGACCATTAATTCCCTTACTTGTTTTTCTGACGGCTGGAATAATTGTTGGTAATTTCACTTACGTGCCCAACACGTTCTTAACGATATTTCTTTTAATATCCCTTTTTATACTTCTGATTGCAACTATCAAAAAGCGAAAAAAACTTACCATGAGTTGTCTTCTCATATCGCTATTCTTTCTCGGTATTCTCAACATAAACTTTTTTCTTTATCCTGATCCTACACCTATGAATATATGCAACTACGCTAATAGCAAAGAAAAAGTTACAATCGAAGGAATAATCTCACAAAATCCTGTGGTGTCACAGGACAGGATTAATCTGGTCGTTGCAATAAACAAGGTTATAAGGGACGGCATAACCATTCCGGTTGAAGGAAAGACATTGCTTTCTGTGAAGAGTGGTCAAAGATTACTCAAATATGGTGATCTGATAAGGGCCAGAACCCGGCTTAAGATACCACATAATTTCAACAATCCCGGTGGCTTTGATTATAAAAAATACCTTGGTTACAGGGACATCCGGGTTCGGGGATTCATAGACAATCCGTTAAGTATCGTGGTTGTCAGAGAAAACCGGGGGAATTTATTTAAAGTAAATCTTGAAAAATTCAGGACCAGCCTTAGAAAACTTATCGAAGAGGTCTCACCTTATCCAGAGAGTAAAGTCTTACAGGCATTGATCCTCGGAGAGAGGAAAGAAATTCCAAAAGATATCCAGAAAAATTTTAACCGAACCGGAATGTCCCATGTCCTGGCAATATCAGGACTTCACATCGGGATAATAGCATTCTTCTCAATCATTATTATCAGGTTCATTATGAAATCTTCGGAATATCTCCTTTTAAGATTCAACATCCTCAAGGTTTCGGCTCTTTTTGCCTTCATTCCTATAATTATTTACGCATTCATTGCAGGTTTCGGCATCTCAACGGTAAGAGCCACCATAATGATACTAACCTTTTTAGTCGCAATACTCTGCGGCAAGGAGAGAGAATCATTTAATACCCTGGCACTTGCAGCCTTCGTAATACTTGTCATTTCACCTGGTTCACTCTTTGATGTTTCCTTTCAGCTTTCCTTTACAGCAGTTGCAGCTATTCTGTTTATAGCTCCACGGTTGTCTTGTCTGATTCCCAAAGGAAACCCTGATGAAAATTCCTGCCTTAAAAAAGCTCGATTAAGTATATTTTTTCTCATTGTCACATCAATCAGCGCGATGCTCGGCACTATCCCGCTGATTGCTTTTTATTTCAACAGAATATCAACAATCACCCTCTTTTCAAATATCCTAATAATACCGATTATAGGTTTTGTCATCCTTCCGCTCGGCATGGCAACTATAGTAACCGCCCCGATATCTACTTCACTTGCGACTCTATTGATAAAGATCTCCTCTTTTTTTGTCGGTATTTCCATCTCGATTGTTAATTTTTTGGCAACATTGCCCCTCTCATCATTTTTTATCACCACACCAACCCTGATAGAAATCACTGTCTATTATCTCCTGCTTATAACGACGGTGAAGCTGATAGATGTCTGGAATGAAAATAATGGTCCCATCTCCATTTTTTCAAAAGGGGAAATCCCCCCTGACCCTCCTTTAAAAAAGGGGGGGATTAAATACAGGGGGCTCAGGATTGCTTTTGTTCTTCTCATTATGTTCTTTGTCGCGGACGGGATCTACCTCCAGACAAGAGGGGCAAACACAGGACACCTCAAGACAACATTTATAGATGTAGGACAGGGGAGCTCTACACTTGTTGAATTTCCAGAAGGTACAAAGATGCTTGTTGATGGTGGAGGTTTCTACGACGAAAACTTTGATGTCGGCAGATACGTTGTGGCCCCATTTTTATGGCATGAAAGGATAAAAAAAATGGACATCGTCGTCCTTACCCATCCCCAGTCGGATCATTTAAACGGTTTGATATATATCCTGGATAATTTCAACGTAAGGGAGGTCTGGTCAAATGGTGAGACCGCGGACACCAGGCCGTATAAAAAATTTATTAAAATAATAGAAAAAAGGGGAATAGCTCACAGGATTGTCAGTAAGGATACACCCGAAAAAAGAATTGGCACGGTTGCCATAAAAATATTAAACCCGGAGAAACCTATCATAAAAGATGGGGACTCCATTCAGAAATTCGATGTTGTCAATAATAATTCCCTGGTAATGAAACTGACATTAGGAAAAGTAAGTTTCCTTTTACCGGCAGATATATCAAAACCAACCGAGTCACGTCTTGTAAGCGCCAACGTTGATCTCAAAAGCGATGTCCTTATGGCTCCTCACCATGGGGGATTTACATCAAGTACACCCCCGTTTCTTAACAGAGTTCGTCCTGAAATTGTTGTTTTTAGCTGCGGCGCGAATATCTTTCGCCACCCCTATCCGGACGTGCTGGAAAGATATAAAACCATCGGCTCACAGATTTTCAGGACAGATAGAAATGGGGCGGTTACAATAATAACGGATGGCGATAATATTTCAACGCGGGTATTTAAAAAGTAAGCATTTAGCTATTGACAAGTTCGTAAAAAGTCTTTTCGGGGCGAATTCAAACATTTTGGGAAAAAGATGCTGGTAGTGACCGGCGTTAAGAAAATCTAACTGTTTGAGTGCATAAGCACAAGTTTTAGATTTTTAGCCGGGTAATAACAGCATCCACAAAATGGTTCTGAGCCAAGAAAACTGACTTTTACGAGTGCATCAGATATTAGTTGTCAGCTTTTAGCCAAAACACCGCACCATATAACATCACTTAAGGGCTGTGCTGCTTTGTGCCTCTGTACCTTTGATGCTGCTATTGTCTATTGCATTTGAAAGGGTTATATGTTATCTGTCCCTGCATTAAAAAACAGGGCTTGCATAACCTTCACAAAACTGTATACAGTTTTGTGAAGGTTATTTTCAATCCCCAAAAGGTCTGTAATCTATGGAAATTATTACTGCTGTCAGAGGGTTCAAAGATATATTGCCGGAAGAAACGGGGAAATGGCAGTATGTCGAAGAAAGAGCCCGAGAAGTATTTAAGAATTTCGGTCTCAGTGAGATAAAGGTGCCGATTCTTGAAAAGACCGATCTATTCAAAAGAGGTATTGGTGAAACCACCGATATCGTCGAAAAGGAGATGTACACATTCAAAGACCTAGGAAATGACTCTCTAACGCTTCGTCCAGAAGCAACGGCATCGGTTATACGGGCATATCTGCAACATAACATGCATGCCGCGGATCCGGTGGCAAAGCTCTTCACCATAGGTCCCATGTTCAGGCGTGAAAGGCCACAGAAAGGAAGATTCAGGCAGTTTCACCAGATCAACGTGGAACTCATCGGCCTGGATGATCCCCGCGTTGACGCAGAACTTATACTCATGCTGATCTGTTTTTTGAAGAGCGTTAATCTCTCCGACCTGGGTCTTGAGATAAACTCACTGGGGTGTCCCGAATGCCGTCCCTCATTTCGGTCAAAGTTGGCTGCTTTTTGCATAGATCATGAAAATGAACTCTGCCCGGACTGCAAAAGGCGTCATATAACCAATCCACTTCGAGTTTTTGACTGTAAAATGGAAGGTTGCCGGGAAATCATATCCAATGCACCCAAATTGCTCGATTACATCTGCCCCGAATGCGAGGACCATTTTGGAAGGCTAAAGGAATACCTTACGGTTTTTGGCGTACCATTTCAAATTAATACTAAAATGGTTCGAGGTCTTGATTATTACACCAGGACGGCCTTTGAGGTTACGACGGAATTGCTCGGGGCGCAAAACGCCATAGCAGGGGGAGGAAGATACGACAGCCTGATAAGGGAACTTGGTGGACCGGATATCCCGGGAATAGGTTTTGCGATCGGAGTGGAGCGCCTGATTTCACTACTGCCGATGAAAGATGAGGATTTCTTAACGCCCCCTCACCTCTTCATTGCCGCCCTTGGTGATGAAGCCCAGGAATTCGCCTACACGCTGTGCAACCACCTCCGAATACAGGGAATCAGAACAGAAATGGATTATTCAGGAAAAAGCCTCAAAAGCCAGATGAGGCGTTCAAATAAATTTAATAGCCTATATACGTTGATTCTTGGTGAAAGGGAAATACAGGAAAAGAAGGCTGAATTGAGGAATATGAAAAAAGGTACACAGGAAACTCTCAGCCTTGATAATATAGAAAAAACGATAATTGACATAGTAACCCCTCATCTGCCTTAGGCAGATCACACGGGCATAAAAATCTATTTTCGCAGTAAGGAGAGGTAAGTATAAAATTGTCAAAATTCATTACAGTTAACAAAAGAACACATTATTGTGGTGATCTCAGGCCTTCCGATGCGGGAAAAGAAGTAGTCCTGATGGGGTGGGTGCACAGAAGAAGGGATCACGGAGGTGTGATATTCGTCGATTTAAGGGACAGAGAAGGCCTGGCACAGGTTGTTTTCAACCCTGAAATAAGTCCCGAATCCCACAAAGAGGCCCACAGGATAAGGAGTGAATTTGTTCTCGCTATAAAAGGTAAAGTACGCCCCAGACCGGAAGGAATGATTAACTCCGAGTTAAAAACCGGTGGTATCGAAGTGATGGTCGATGAACTGGAAATATTCAACGAATCAAAAACTCCACCTTTTGTTCTTGATGCTGATGTTGATATCTCCGAAAATATCCGCCTTAAATACAGATACCTAGATTTGAGACGACCTAAGGTTCAACAAAAATTAATACTCAGAAACAAGGTCGCTACTGAAACAAGAAACTACTTGCAGAAAGAGGGTTTTATAGAAATTGAAACCCCTTTCCTGACAAAAAGCACTCCCGAAGGTGCACGTGATTATCTTGTCCCAAGCAGGATAAATCATGGAATGTTCTATGCACTACCCCAATCACCACAGCTTTTTAAACAACTGCTTATGATCTCCGGCTTTGACAAGTACTACCAGATTGTCAAGTGCTTTCGTGATGAAGACCTCAGGGCAGATCGCCAGCCTGAATTTACACAGATTGATATAGAAATGTCCTTCATATCAGAGGAAGATATTATAAAAACGATGGAAGGGCTTATGGCCCATGTATTTAAAGCATGCATCAACAAAGAAGTTACGGTTCCATTCGCGAGGATGACCTATGATGAAGCCATGGCTCGATATGGAACGGATAATCCTGATACAAGGTTCTCACTGGAACTTAGAGACCTGACCGGAATAGTAAAGGATTCGGGTTTTCAGGTTTTCAGGGAAGTGTCCGATCGTGGTGGAGTTGTTAAGGCAATAAAAGTGGACGATGGGAAAGGCCTTTCCAGGAAAGATCTTGATGGTTTAACAGATTATGTCAGCACTTATGGGGCAAAGGGTGCCGCCTGGGCAAGAGTCAACTCCGACGGATGGACATCTCCAATATTCAAATTTTTAAAACCTGCGGAAGTTGAACAGATAAACAAGAAAATGGAGGCAATCCCGGGTAATGTAATCCTTTTCATTGCCGATTCGCCCGGGATTGTGCACGATTCTCTAAGCAGTCTGAGGATCCATCTTGCCAAAAAATTAGGGTTGATTGATCATGAAGTATTCGCTTTCACCTGGATTACCAGGTTTCCTATGTTTGAATACAGCGATCAAGAAAAGAGGTTTACAGCTAAACACCATCCTTTCACCTCTCCGGTAGCAGAAGATATACCTCTCCTGAAAACAGATCCCGGGAAGGTCAAGGCCAGAGCCTATGATCTTGTTCTGAACGGAACCGAGATAGGGGGAGGAAGCATACGAATACACCAGAAGGAAATGCAGTCGGAAATTTTTAATGCTCTTGGACTGAGAAAAGATGAAATAAGGATGAAATTCGGTTTTCTTCTGGATGCCCTTGAATATGGCACCCCTCCTCACGGGGGTATAGCCTTCGGTTTTGACAGGATGATTATGCTGATGGCCGGTGCTGAATCTATCCGGGATGTTATAGCATTCCCAAAAACTCAGAAAGCATCCTGCCCTCTTACAGATGCCCCGGGGAAGATCAGCATAGAACAATTGATGGAACTTTCATTAAAAATAGTATGATTAGCTGTCAGCTACCGGCCTTCAGTAAAAACAATGTTTTCCCTTATCCTGCTGACAGAAGTTTGCTGACCGCTGAACTGAACAGCGAGCGCATTCCCCGCAGCTTGTTGCGGGGAGCTTCAATACTTACTAATTAAAAGCCCATTCTTTTTTATTGACAAAAAGTTCTGATACTTGTATCTTATTAAGAGGTTAAGGGAAAACTGTTTTCAATTTATATAAAGAGGAGGTAAACAGGTATGATACGCGACAGTTTATTAAGCGCTTTGGTGATCACATTTCTTCTGGTTGGGCTTGTCTTTTCCGGATGTGCCAAGAAGCCGGCAGAAACTGCTACAGCCAAGGAAGAAACTGCTGTTAAGATTGTAGAAGTAGAAGCTGTTCCTGAAGAAACATTAGTTGTAGTGGAAGAAGTAACCTACGCTGAACGTCACGTAGTGAAGAAGGGTGAATGTCTCTGGTGGATCGCCCAGTACAAAGACATCTATAACGATCCCTTCCAGTGGCCAATAATCTATGACGCCAACAGCAACCTGATTAATGATCCAGATTTAATATATCCCGGTCAGATTTTCTCCATTCCCCAAAAAGGTTACACCATTGAAGCGGTCAAGGAAGCACGAAGAAAGGCCGGTGCACCAAGACCTTATACTCCTCCCGCAGAAGCGGTTGACCTAACTCAATAAAAAAATTAGGAGTTGATGAGCTACGAAGGAGGGTGCAGGTTATTCCAAGCGCCCTCCTTTTTTTTGCGACAAGGCTTTTGGTTCGGACGGGTAAAAAGCGTCTGCAATTTTAATTGTCGGTATACGAGCTTGGTGAAATCTGGACACCTGTGAAGAAAGTTCGGCCGCATACGGTAAATGTTCGACTTAAGTTTCAGCCGTAGCAGCAACATGGGACACTTCATCACTCCCGTTATATTGGATAATCATCATGGTTATGTCGTCCGTCTGGGGTTCGTCCTGCGAGAATTCGCGGATTTTTTCCATGACTCCAGTTAAGATATCACCTACTGGAAGGCCCTTGAATCTATCCAGTTCACCTTCCAGTCTTTCTTCGGAAAAGAGTTCATGCCTGCTGTTCATGGCCTCGGTGACACCGTCGGAATAGATAAATATGGCATCCCCCTTGTTTAAAACGACCCGCTTCGACTGGAAAGAAAAATCTTCCATAACGCCCAGGGCTATCCCGCCGGTCATTTCAAGCGCTTCGATCTCGCCACTGGCACGAATTATATAGGGCGGATTGTGGCCGCCATTGCAGTATTCCAGTGTTCCGTCCCTGATATTGAAAATACCGAGAAAGACCGTGACAAAAAGGAGTGAGGGATTGTCCATGGAAAGGTCCTGATTGACCTGGTTCAACACAATCTCCGGCGCCATGTCTTTCGCAGCTCTTGTCTTTATCAGCGTTTTGGTAATGGCCATGAAGAGCGATGCGGGAACCCCCTTCCCCGAAACATCGCCCACGTTAAAGCAGAGATGGTCGTCGTCGAGGAAAAAGAAGTCAAATAGATCTCCCCCCACTTCCCGTGCCGCCTCAAGCGTGGCATATAGATCAAACTCACGAATCTCGGGAAAGGGAGGAAACACCTTTGGCAGCATCCCCATCTGGATGTCATGGGCTATCTGCAACTCGCTTTCTATCCTCTCCTTTGCGGCCGTCGTTTCCGTCAGATCGGCAATATATTGTTTCAGGGACTGTTTCATGTAGTCAAAGGACTGGGCGAGCTTTCCCACCTCGTCCCCCGTCTTTATATCGGGAATCGATACATCGAGGTTTCCCGTCGCAATATCTTCGGCTGCGACGGCAAGGACGCTCAGCGGTCTTGTTATCGATCTGGCAATGAACACGATGACGACGAGAAGAAAGACAAAACCGAGTACGCCGAGGACTATCACAATTTTATTGAGGCGAATTACATCGGCCATCAATTCATCCTGCGGGAAGAGGACACCTAAAGACCATTTACTGGAGGAAAGCGGCGCATAGACCATCCAGCACAGTTTTCCTGTCAGAATGCTGCGAAAGGGAACAAAACCCGCTTTACCATGAATCATCTCCCTCCCGATTCTCCTCAGTTCCTTATCTCCCCTCGCCTCTGCCTGGCTGAAAATGGTCTCGTTCATGACGAGTTCTTTTTTAGGATGGGTTACAAAGGTGCCGTTTTGAGATATGAGGAAACCGTACCCAGTCTTAGCTATCTTTATTGAGGCGACTATTTCCTGAAGCCACGACAGCGAAATATCGGATGTAATGATCCCCGCGATCCCCTTCTTCCCCCCCACCGTTCTGTAGAAGGGGACTGAATAGGTGGACATGATGATGTTGCCGCCCCCCTCATCGAAATAGGGTTCGGTCCAGACAGGCCGGTTCAACTCCTTAGGAATCTGATACCAGTCCTGGAAGAAGTACTGGTATGATGCTGTCCCCAGATCGGAATACTTTATTTCACCGCCGCTCTTATAAAAATAGGGGGCATATCGTTCTTTTTTGCCGTCATATGCCCGGGGCTCAAAAGCAACCGCAGACCCGTAAATTTCCTTATTCTTTTGTACAATGTATTTTAACAGGTTGTTGAGTTCCTCGCCGGCACAGAGCGACCGATCGAGGACATAGGCCAGATTTTCGGGGACCTTTTCGATAGAACTGAGGACAATGTCGATCTGATTCACCGTTGCCCTGGCGAGGTTCATCGCATTTTTTTCGACATTTTCGACTATGATTCTTCTGGAATACATGTAGTTGTAGCCGAAGATCATCAGAAAAATCAGTGTGACGCTGCTCAATATGAGCAGTATAAGTTTGAAGGCCAATCCCCTATTTTTCATCTTTATCTCTGATTACCTTATAAAAGGAGGTAAATCCGGGAACCGAGTCTATGAGCCCCATGCTCTTCAGACCTCGTGCAACGCGGCTGTAATCCTCAAGCAGGAGTCTTCCCATGCCTGCATCCTCACCCTTTTGGGGCAAAATCAAATCTTTCATTCTTTCCAGCATCCACTTCTGATGAACCAGAGTCGTGGGAATATGCTCCTTTTTGAGGTTTCTCATAGTAACAGCCAATGCCTCATCGGGATGATCAAAGGCATACCGCCACCCCTCGATAGAGGCCAGGACAAAAGCCGCGCACAGTGACGGGTCTTTCTTGTATGTCTCTTCAAGCACATAAATGCCGTCTTCAGGAAAATTGAGGCCATGTTCATGGAAGAAAAATGTGGTCAACTCACCTGAATCGATACCGCAGTTCAGAATCGTATGGTATTCGTTGTACCACATTGCCGAGGCCACATCGATACCGTCTCTCAGGAAGAGATTGACGGAAAAGGACTGGGGAACAACCTGCACCGTAAGATCGTATTTTCTGAAAAATGCCCGTGGCTGAATCTGAAAGACGGGGCCCCATAATCCCACCTTTCTGCCGTTTATGTCCTGGGGCCTTTCAATACCACTCGCCTTTTTAGCGACAAGCATCAGTGCCGATCTCTGCATTATCTGGGCAATGTTGAGGATCTTCTCTCCTCCCGCCCGCATCTGAATTCCCGTAGATAGCCAGAGCGAAGCAAAATCCGCCCTACCATCTGTAAGAAGTTCCGATGGCGAATAGTCCGGTCCGCCGGTAATGATGGTAAGATCTATACCGTGTTTCCTGTAGATACCCTTTTCAAGCCCGATATAGTAACCTGCAAATTGGGCCTGGGGAACCCATTGAGGTATGAATGATGCTTTTTTCAGGGTATCGCCTTCGGCAGGTGCACCACATATAATAATCAGCAAGAGTGCGGCAGAGATTATAAATTTACAGTGTTTCCTTATTTTCGTATGTAACATAATTTTAACTTTGATATGACCGATAGGTAAGATGCAACGCAGTCTCCACTAACCACACCTTACACCAAAAACACGATAGTAAGGACGTTCCTGTCGTCATTGCGACTGTATTGCACTTCATCCGCCACTTTCTTAATAAAAAAAATTCCCAGCCCCCCGATCTGCCTGTTTCCGATATCGGCCGTTGTATCGGGATCGGGACGGGAAAGGCCGTCAAAGGGAATGCCCTTGTCACGTATCTCTATTACGAACTTTTTACCCTCCTTCAAGGCGCATTGCATTTCCACCTGCCCCTCTCCGTCGGGATAGGCGTAGTCGAATATATTAACCAGGGCCTCCTCCACGGCAAGTTCTATTTCCATCGTTCTTTTGCCCTCAAAGCCGCATTCTACAGAGCATGTATGGACAAAAGAGATGAACTGATCAAGGTTTTCAATAATGGCTGCAAGCTTTAGAGATTTCATGAAATGCATCCACAGTCAGATTCTATGGTTATGTGGGTAATTATGGTGTGATAAAATCTGGAAAGTCTTCTCCGCGAATTACAGGGCCGCCATTGCCTCTTCCACAGATTCATAAATGGGAATAATGGTACTGAATCCCGAAACTTCAAAGACTTCTTTGACGACGGCCTGGAGAGAAGCGAGCAGTATCTGTCCGTTTTTCCCTTTGAGCTTCTTGGCCGTTACCAGGACACTCCTGAGGCCGGAACTGCTTATGTAGTCAAGTTCAGTCAAATCGATGACAAAATTGACATTCTCCTCATCGATCAACCTTCCCAGTTCTTTTTCGAACTCGGGCGATGAAACGGCATCCATTCTGCCAGTGACGGATACCAGCGTCCCCTTTTCTTCATTCTTTACATTCAACTCCATAAGACCCTCCCCCTTCCATGGTCATAAATATCGCGATAGAACCGAACAAAGATTGACTTTGATCGTTACATAAAAAGCCTGTCCCGCTATCTTCTTCGTACGTCGAGTGTTAAACGATTTTACGTCAGGCTGAATGTGAACTGTTCCGATGTATTTCTTGATATTAACAAGGCTGTGCCCTGAATATTACATTTGCCCCGTAATACGCAAGGGTTATTTGAGGTGGTTTTTAAAAATACTTTTCGCAAATCCCCTTAGCGGCAATGATTCCCGAAACGGCTGCTCCAACTATCCCCCGGCTCTTCCCCGTACCATCGCCGGCCACAAAGATACCCTCAATGTTCGTTTCAAGATATTGGTCAGTTGGAAAATGGGTATCGAAGAATTTGATCTCAGGTGCATACAGCAAAGTTGAAGGATGAAGAATGCCGGGTACAATCTTGTCAAGAGTTTTCAGTGATTCCCAGAGATTGTCTACAATACGTGCAGGTAAACCGAGTGTAATATCACCGGGTACCCCATTATAGGTGGCCTTGCAGCGGTCGAAGTGACGGGTTTTACTGTTAAAAGTCGATTTAGAGCTCCTCTTTCCTTCCCTGAAGTCCCCTACCCTCTGAACAATCGGTCTGCCACCACCCAGCAGGAAAAATTGCCTCGCAATCATCTGGCCGAATTCGGTGGTGTCGGAAAAGGGCTTTGTCAGAGAAACCGTATTTATTAACGCAAAATTTGTGTTTTCTGTTTTGCGATCAAAAAGAGCATCACCGTTAACCAGCTTAAAATCTCCGTAATTTTCAATTCTTACCCTTCCACCCGGATTGGTACAAAAGGTTCTCACCCTGTCACCATGGCGTTTTGTGCAAAAGATAAACTTCGGATCGTATACAACATCAGTTATGGGATCATAAAACTTTCTGTTTAGTTCTATACGGATACCCACATCAATGGGTCCAAAATTGTTTTTGACTTTAATTTTTTTAGATGCATCTCTGAACCAGTACGCGCCGCCACGCCCCGGAGAAGCAAGAACAACCTTTCCAGAATATTTTTCCGTCTTTTGGTCGCCCTTCTGACATACAAAACAATATCTTCCGTCTGCCAATCTCCCCCTTTTTCCCTTTTTTAAAGGGGTAAAATCCCCCCTGCCCCCCTTTATTAAAGGGGGGATTTCTTCGATAGATATGACCTTAGTACCGAGAAAAAAAGTGGTATGTTTGAGCAGACCTCTCAGATAATCAACCAATTGTTTGCCGCTGTCCGTCCCGTAATGCCACTGCTCGGGAGCGATAAACTTTACACCTTGCTCATCGGCAATTTTTTTCCACGCATTTATTTTTTCATTGTCTTCGATAAAAGTAACCTGCTGGCAGCGGGGGAATTTAACGAAAACCTGTTTTACCTCATCCATTAAATTCTGAGCCTCAACCCTTCCAATCTGAAGCTCGCCAAGATCAATTCCAACACGATAGTCAAAATTCAGTTTACCGTCGTTGAGGAGTCCTCCGGCGGGATATTGATTTTGGTCGAAGATCGCAATCCTGTCAACACCCAGGCGTTCAAGCCAGCTTGCTGCAAAAAGGCCTGCCGGACCGGAACCTATGATTAAGACATTGAAATCTCTCATACTTTACCTCGCCGGGCTTTTATAACTTTTTTGAACAGAGGCCTGATATGATTTCGATAGATAGAATCCCACGCATAATTTTCTATCACTTTTCGATACATATTGTACGTTGAAATCGTTGCGAGAAATTGCAATATTTTTTCGGCAATCCGGTCAGGCGCGTCGGTAACGGAGAAGTGGCATACATGATCTCTACCGATTTCCATGAATGAAGGAATATCAGAACAGGCGATCGGCAGTTTGGTCACTCCGGCTTCGAGGAGTGGAAGGCCAAATCCTTCTGATAAACTTGGCATGAAGAGAATATCAGCAATAAAGTACAAATCACGGATGAATGTGTAGTCTGGAATGATCTTCTTACCCTTTTTCATAGGGTAGTCAGCAATAATAATTACTTCTCGCGTTATATTGAGATCTTTGATTATCTTCTTCAGTTCGCGGTAGTATCTTACGTTCTTTGGTTCATGCGGATCATAAGCACCCGTAATAAGATAGCGAACATCGATACCCTTTTCCTTTAGAGCATAAACTACTTTCAGTCCAAGCTCGATGTTCTTCCTTGGAATCATCCGTGCCGGTTGAACCATGATGAGATTTGCTTTATAAAGCTTTTGTTCGCGAACTATCTGCTGCAAATCCGGAGCAAGCTGAAAAAACTCTGAAGGATCAATACCGTCAGGGATGGCCGTTATTTTTTCTGTGGTTTCGTATAGCTGATGGAATTGTCGACATCGGGTATTAGAAATACAGACGTAATGGATAAAAGGAAACATTGTTTTCAGTATATCCCATGGTTCTGAGTGGTAAACATCAGGACAGTCCGAAAAAAAATAGCTGGAATCATGATTCCAGCTTATCACCTTCACCTTCCCCGAATGTGCCAGCTTTTTGATGGCAAAGGTAAGGGGAAGATTATACGGCATGGTCATTACATTGTGAGCGATGAGGAAATCGAACGATTCAAGTTCACTCTTCAACTCCACAAACATATTTTCGATCAAATGATCGAAGTTGGAGCGTTTCCCTTTTTTGAGTTCTTGCTGTGCCCTATTAACAAAGGTATTCATAGAGGAAAAGATGGGATTAATTATCACGGGAAACTCTTCCGTGTAAACATCCCCTTTCCCGGCAATAATCTTAACTTCATGTCCATGCCGGTGAAAGAGTGAAGCATGCTGTCCAATAACTTCCTCAACACCGCCAATAACATAAGGACAGGAATAATGAAGAATAGCTATTTTAAGTCTGTTAATATCAGCTTTTTTCATATTACACTAATTCTATTGCTCCATATGCTCCCAATTTATCTCCAAAAATGATCAGTATGCCGAGAACACCTTCAATCTCTGCACCAAAATTAATGGCCTTTTTCATATCACTTTCCTTCCTGACTCGATTCCCGATAGCTGTCGCGGCGGCATCAGCCAGAGATGCTGATTTGGATGTCACACACACAGCGTCAGCCCTGCCCAGGCTCAATGAGTGGCCGACTGTACCGGAAGAAGTACAAATACCAAGAGGCATTTCCTCAGGACGTATTTTCAGGGCAACCTTGTGACTCATGGGAGACTCACCGGCAAATACCCCGATGGTTATTTCACCTTCAGATTTTAAGAATATGTCACCACCGTTTTCCACTATGACATCATCAGAGTGTTCTAAAAGATCCATTCCCACATGCTGGGCAACAGCTCCGGCCACAGAAGCCATAGGCCCCACTCCCGAGATTCTCGAAGCTTTTAGCATATCTTTTATGATAGCCGGTGCCATTTCATCAGGCTTGATCGGTACAAGTGAATCTAAAAATTGAGGCCGATGTTTGATGTATTCCTCAATAAACCTCCTGTACTTATGAACCGACTTACGGGCTATGTCTGCCAGATTATTACCGGCACTGATATAGAGGTCAGTTTCACCAACCTTTATTTGAAAAGAAACCAGATTTTCCTTTCTTGAAACTCTATTTCTATAAGTCCTTTCTTGATATTTCATTTATGTCCACTCTAACTTTGATGGACTCGTAAAAAGTCATAAACTGCACCATTTGTCATGCTGAACTTGTTTCAGCATCTAATTATTTCAGTAAGTTAGAGACCCTGAAATAAATTCAGGGTGACAAAAAAAGACTTTTTACGATATTATCAACTTTAGCTCACTTTAGGCACTTCAAACTTAAGTCACCTGAATTGTGTTGTTCCCGGACCGAGGATATTATCCGCTTCCCTCTTTATATCATCCGATATATCGAGCTTCAGGTCCTTCCCCAGATATATTACCGTTTCACTTTTATCGGCTACGATTAAATGAATATACCCATCATACTTACCTTTGTGCTTCTGGAGCAACTTTTTTATTAACTCAATATCTTTTCCTGCCGATTTTGCAACGTCAACCGTGAAATGTACCGAGCTGAAAGGTTCTTCCAGTGAATCCGAAAGGATAATTGCATCAGATGCTATAACCTTAACGCTCTCCTCATTGACATCCAGGGTTCCTTTTATAAGAACCGGCTCCTCACCATGAAAAATGGAAAAAGCCTTCCTGTACAAATCGGGAAATACGATAACATTGACAGACCCTTTCATATCTTCGATGGTGACATACGCCATTGTTTCTTTCTTCTTTGTGGCAACCTCACGGATATCACTGACAATGCCCCCAAGTGTAACGGATTCCTTATCTCTCTTTTCTGTAATGCCTTCAGAGTCAGTATCCGTAACCTTATTTAAACTATCTACAAAACCTAAAAGCGGGTGACCTGTTATATAGAATCCAAGGGTTTCTTTTTCGAAGGAAAGCAATTGGTTTTGATCCCACTCATCAACCTTCTCCATTTCAATCTCTTTTGAAAGGTTTCCAGTATCAAATTGGTCAAAAAGACCAGTCTGACTGCTCATACGCTCCCTGTGATATCTTACCGCTACACCCATTATTTTTTCGTAGTTTTCCATCAACTGCCGTCTCGTATATCCCATTGAATCAAAGGAGCCGCACTTAATGAGGCTTTCAATTACCCTTTTGTTTATCTTATGGGGATTTACTCCGCTTATGAAATCATAAAATAAACTAAATTTTTCCGCATCGCATCTTACAGATATTATAGAATCAATTGCACCGACACCCACATTTTTCACGGCGGCAAGACCAAATCTTATGCTATCGCCCGCTACACTAAAATCCCTCAGGGACTCGTTGATATCGGGAGGAAGAACTTCGATCCCCATATCTTTGCATACGCTGATATATTTTATGATCTTATCTCTATTATTCTTTTCGCTTGTGAGGAGAGCAGCCATAAAGTCAACAGGATAGTGTGCCTTCAGGTAAGCGGTCTGATACGATATCATGGCGTAGGCGGTGCTGTGGGATTTGTTAAACCCATATCCGGCAAAGGTTTCCATCTGTTCAAATATCTTATTCGCCTTGTTTTCCGGTATCTTCTTTTTCTTTGCACCCGATAGAAACTTAGGCCGTTCTTTTTCCATAACAGACGCCTTTTTTTTGCTCATCGCCTTCCGGAGGTTATCCGCCTCACCCATTGTATAATTACCGAGAGCGCTGGCTATCTGCATTACCTGTTCCTGATAAAGAATCACGCCATAGGTTTCCTTTAAAATTTCTTCTAACCGAGGGACTTCATAGACAATCTTTGTCTTACCCTGCTTCCTCGATATATATTCGGAAACCATACCGCTCTGTAATGGACCGGGTCTATAAAGTGCTATAAGAGCTATAATATCTTCAATACAATCAGGTTTCATGCTGACAAGGATTTCCTTCATCCCGGAACTTTCCAACTGAAAAACACCATCTGTCTCAGCCTTCGCAAGCAATTTATAGGTGAGACTGTCATCGAGAGGAATGGTGTTGATATCGATTTCCTCACCTTTATTTTGTCTAATAAAATTAAGGGTATCCCTGATAACCGTGAGAGTCTTTAATCCTAAAAAATCAAATTTTGTCAGGCCAACCGACTGAAGATCATTCATCGAAAATTGTGTAACTATTTCATCCTTAGGGCTCTTACAAAGTGGGACCCGTTCTACCAATGGTTTATCCGAAATAACCACACCGGCTGCATGGGTGGACGAGTGCCTGTTCAAACCTTCCAGTGACCGGGAAAGTGACAGCAGTTTCCTAACCTTTTCGTTATTTTTTTCCTCCTCCCTAAGATGTGGTTCCGTCTTGATGGCATCATCGAGGGTGATATTGAGGACATTGGGGACCATTTTGGCAATCCTGTCTACCTCGCCATAGGGCATATTCAGCGCTCTTCCCACATCTCTGATGACCGCTTTTGCCTGCATCTTACCAAACGTAATAATCTGAGCTACCCGATCACTGCCGTACTTTTCAGTTACGTACCTGATTACATCGTCCCTCCCTTCCACACAGAAATCAATATCTATGTCCGGCATACTCAATCTGCTCGGATTAAGAAACCTTTCAAAGAACAGTCCATAGCGTATCGGGTCAATATTAGTAATTCCAAGGGAGTAAGCGACAAGACTGCCGGCGGCCGATCCCCTTCCGGGACCCACAGGAATATTTTTGTTTTTCGCGTAATTGACAAAATCAGAGACGATGAGAAAATAGCCGTCAAACCCCATAGATTTGATGATCTCAAGTTCATGCTTCAGCCGTTTTTCATACTCATCACGCAGGTTATTATCTCGTCCCTTAAGAATCATCGGCATCAGTTTTTCAAGCCCGCTTTTCGCCTTCCTTCTCAGATATTTATCAAGGGTTTCTTCTCCGTCTATCTCAAAATGCGGCAGAAAGATATTCTTAAAATTTAGGTTGAGATTGCATCGCTCTGCAATTCTTACAGTATTTTCAAGAGCTTCAGGACAATAGTCAAAGCTTTGCTTCATCTCATCGGGAGACTTAAAATAGAACTCGTCGGTTTTTAAACTCATCCTGTCATCATCATCTACTGTCTTGCCGGTCTGTATGCATAGAAGAACATCATGAGCCTCAGCATCTTCCCTGTTTAGATAATGGCAATCATTTGTAGCAACAAGGGGGATAGAAAGTTCCCTGCTGATTTCGATCAGTTCAGCATTGACCTTTTTCTGATCAGGAAGTCCGTTTTCCATTATCTCTAAATAAAAATTTTCATCACCGAATATCCTTCGATATTCCTCAGCAACCTTCTTTGCTTCATTCCTGTTCCCTTTCAGTAAAAGCCCCGGTATCTCACCCTGCAAACATCCGCTCATAGCTATAAGCCCTTCACTATACTGGGATAAAATTTCTTTATCCACTCTGGGACGATAGTAAAATCCCTCCAGATATGCAGCGGTCGTCAACTTTATGAGATTTTTATATCCTTCCATGTTCTTGACAAGGACGGTAAGATGAGATGCTGCGTCCCCTATTCGTCTGGAATCCTTTTCCAGGCGACTTCTTGGAGCAACATAGAGCTCACATCCGATAATCGGTTTGATTCCGTATCGGTAAGCGTTCTGGTAGAAGTCGATCACTCCGAACATATTACCATGATCGGTAATGGCAACGGCCGGCATTTTATATTCTTTTGCCCTTTTAAAGAGATTATCCAAGCGAATTGCCCCGTCAAGGAGGCTGTATTGTGTATGTACGTGAAGATGGACGAAATCTGAGTGTTTCATGGATTGTATCCTGAGGCGGCAAAGCCGCAAAGAGACTTCAGAAACCAAGAGACAGAAGACAGGAGTCAGAAGTCAGAATAAAAACTATTCCGCTTCCATTCTGAATTCTGAATTCTGACTACCGGCTCCTATCTTCTGGCTTCGTTTGTTGTTATACTTGTTTAAACTGGCACTAATATCTGTGCAAAAAACGTGATATGGATAGGAAATATCTAATCAAGCCAGTAATTCGGTGCTTCCTTGGTTATTATAACATCGTGGACATGGCTTTCTCGAAGACCTGACTGCGTTATACGTACAAACCGAGCTTTTTCCCTGAGTTCTTCTATTGTGTTGCACCCGACGTAACCCATCCCTGCTTTAAGCCCCCCTATCAATTGATGGATGCTTGCGGAGAGTGATCCCCTGAAGGGAACCCTGCCCTCTATCCCTTCCGGAACGAGTTTCAAGGTGCTCTCTATATCATCCTGCATATACCTGTCCCTGCTTCCTGCCTTCATCGCCTCAAGAGAACCCATTCCTCTGTATACTTTATAGGTTCTTCCCTGAAAGAGAATTGTATCGCCGGGAGTTTCTTCTGTTCCAGCAAAGAGACCTCCTATCATGACACTGTGGGCACCTGCACCAAGAGCCTTTACTATATCACCGGAAAACTTGATACCGCCGTCGGCTATGACTGGGACACCGTATTTTGAAGCTGCCTTACAACATTCTTTAATGGCGGTCATCTGGGGGATGCCGACTCCCGCTATAACTCGTGTGGTGCATATAGAGCCGGGACCGACTCCTACCTTAACTGCATCCACACCGGCTTTTATCAAAGCTTCCGCCCCTTCAGCCGACGCCACATTTCCTGCTATAAGTTCACACCCGGGGAAATTGATCTTGGTATCTTTTATGGCGTTGAGAACCCCCGCAGAATGACCATGCGAGGTATCGATGACTATAACATCAGCGCCGGCAGCCAGTAGAGCATCAATCCTTTCATTTCTATCAATTATACCAACTGCACCGCCTACCCTCAACCTTCCCAGGGAATCCTTACAGGAATTAGGATATTTTTTTATTTTTTCTATATCTTTAATTGTAATCAGCCCCTTTAAATTATATTCATCATCTACAACAAGGAGCTTTTCAATTCTGTGTTTATGAAGTAATTTTTTTGAATCTTCGAGTGAAATACTTGCAGAAACTGTCACCAGATTTTCGCTGGTCATAACGTTGGAAACCGGTTGGTCAAGATTGGTTTCAAACCTGAGATCACGATTCGTCAAGATCCCCGCAAGTTTATGATTTTTTACAACGGGAACACCCGATATTTTGTATTTGCTCATTATATCGAGCGCATCGCTTACTTTCTGTTCGGGCTCTACGGTTATCGGATCAACGATCATACCGCTTTCCGATTTTTTTACTTTATCGATCTCAAGAGCCTGTCTTTCGATACTCATGTTCCTGTGAATGATCCCTATCCCACCTTCCTGGGCCATGCATATGGCGGTTTCGGACTCTGTTACGGTATCCATTGCCGCGCTTACTAAGGGGATATTTAAACGTATATTATTTGTAAGTAATGTAAAAGCACTAACGTCCCTCGGAAGGACATTCGATTCCGCCGGAATGAGCAAAAGATCATCAAAGGTAAGACCCTCTTTTATTTCATCTTCTAACATTTTACGCCTCCGTACATAATAAAAGTGACTAAAGTTTAAAGTGAGCTAAAGTGACTAAAGTAGCGCAGGGCTAAAGCCCTGCGCTAAGGTTTGATTTTACATGTGTGATAGCCAATAGCAGTTGACATAAGCTTTCAGCTTCTCTTTTCTCTGACCTTTCTTATATAATAATGACAGCCGTCAAGTGAAATAAAATAATCGTTTCTTTCTTTATCATATTCTATGTAGCTTGCAATTTGATAGTAACTTGCCCTCAAAAACCTTGCGTAAAAATTATTATTTTTTACAGAACAATACAGAACATTATCTTTTTCTATCCAGAGTGTACTCAGATCCAGTTTTTCTTCTGTTTGATCGTTCAGCAGAATGTATAAAGCCTCACCCTCAGATCGGCGAACCATTTTCACCACAAACGGGGCATCTTCGACATCCAGATAGCACCGATCATTTTCAATTTCGATGATATATCTTCCCAGTTCATCCCGTTTCAGGTTTTCATAAAAAAGGTTGACTATCTCCTTCCTGAACATTTCTACATCTTTGTAATACCATACACCTTCTTTATCTATTCTGATGTTGCATGGAGTAATACCATCACCATTGGTTGTTTTCATGTGAAGCTCCCCGCCCACAGGGCGGGGCTTACGGGATGCGCTCCCGGTCAATACTCTGTCAGCAAGACAGAATGAATGGTTGTTCACCTGTAATCTTCCAATCCTTTATTTTTACTGAAAGCCGGCGGTTGATAGCCGACTTCTAAAAACCCTTTCTGCTTTCAAGAAGAATGGTCACGGGACCATTATTTACCAGTTCAATCTTCATCATCTCCTGAAATTTTCCTTCTTTTACCACACCTATCATATTGTTTGCCTTCTTTACAAAATATTCGTAAAGTTCTCTGGCCAGTTCAGGCTCCGCTGCGTATCCAAAAGACGGCCGTCTCCCTTTACGACAGTCAGCCAGTAAGGTAAATTGAGATACCACAAGCACACTGCCCGAGATATCCAATAGAGAGAGGTTCATCTTCCCATCAGAATCCTCAAATATCCTGAGATTGGCTACCTTCTCCAGAAGGTAATCCGCATCCTCTCTCCCATCTCCTTTTGCAACTCCGAGCAGAATCAGGATGCCCCGGCCTATGGATGATATTTCCTGACCACCCACACTAACTTTAGCATAATCAACTCTTTGAACAACGACTCGCATAAAAACCTGTTCCTTGTAGGACTTTGGTGTAAGCTAACAGCCAAATATTGATTTGCATGTTAACAACAAACATTTTTCGCTTCAAGGTTTTTCTCGTTAACATTTCCCATTTTCCCATCAGATTTTCATATCAACCTTCTGATAACCCCTTTTTTATCTTTTTTTGATTGTTATTATCTGCCTTTCAGAAACATTTGCAAAAAGAGTTCATTTTATTCAAAACGGTGACATGAAGTTATCCGCCCACGTGGCAGGAGTTGTCGGTAAGGAAATCGAAGATTCATGAGCAAAGCTAATAATCGGAGATACTGAGCTATTGCAAATAATATAGTTGTTTTAAAGTACGCCTCTACCCCTACGACAAGGCGGGACTTGCGTTGTTCACTTTCGGGCAAGGGTTTTATCAGTGTTTTATTCGCAGCAACCAGTAGTTAATATTTATATACTTGACAAGCCATCATTCTTAAGGTAGACGCAAGCTTCAGATATTGAAAATTACAGCAAACAAGTATAATAAAAGTCAGTAATTTCCGGTTAGGAAATTGCATGCGAATTACATAATATTTCTAAAATAAACGGCAGGTTAAGTCATTTTTTGCTTGACATTTTTTTAATAGCGTGGGCGTGTCCTGGTATTATATA
>Ga0265592_1000035_pt1 | contig 102990 bp, 91 predicted proteins | sample saktaG_7_FD_190141 | JGI IMG/M metagenome (GOLD analysis project Ga0265592, IMG submission 190141) | Saline water microbial communities from Sakinaw Lake, British Columbia, Canada - sak_2010_1_5_120m | ecosystem: Environmental > Aquatic > Non-marine Saline and Alkaline > Saline ... | reverse complement strand
GGTACAGCCGGCATCCTTCTCATGGAGCCCCTGGAAAGAGGCCACCAAGTACCAGTTCGACCTCGCCACGGATCCTGAGTTCAAGAGCCTGGTTGTAACCGCCACCACCACCACCACCGGTTATGAATACAGCGGCACGCTGAACTACAGCACCAATTACTTCTGGCGTGTGAAGGCCCTGGAAGTCAACGGCCAGAACATCCCGAGCGATTGGTCCGCCACCTTCAGCATGCAGACCGAGCCCGCTCCGGCACCGCCGGCAGCGCCTCCGGCAGAGCCTGCAACCCCGCTGTGGGTCTGGGTCATCATCGCCATCGGCGCCATCCTCGTGATCGTCACCCTCATCCTCATCTTCAAAACCCGCAGGGTGTAATCACCACTTCACCGGCACTCGATAGCACGGGAGGGGCGGCGCAAGCCGCCCCTCCCTCTTTATGAAATTCCAAAAACCAAATTCCAAACAAGGGATAAGCTCCAAGCTCCAAATTCCAAAATCCAAACAAATGAAGAAAATCCTAAATTCTAATATCTAAACTCTAAACAATATCAAAATCCAAATGCTCAAATCCCTGTTTTGATATTTGAATTTGTTTAGGATTTAGAGTTTAATTATTGTTTGGAGCTTGGAATTTGGTTTTTGGAATTTGTCCATTGACATTGCCCTTTCCCTGAAATATGATGAAAGGAAAAATCAGGTGGTTATAATGCGTAAACTGCTTCTCGCGCTTATCCTGTTCTCCATGCTGATGACGCCGCCGCCGGCCGTCATCGCCGACAGCGGCGGGCCGTCCGTGGACAAATACCTGGTGGGGGCCGACCCCGTGACCGGCCGCAACGAGCAGGTGGACCTGGCCTGGGAGCAGCTCTGCCTGAGCACCGTTTACCAGCTCCAGATCGCCAAGGACCGGGACTTCACGCTGCGCATCAATCCCGCGGTCAACAGCAGCTTGTCAATCAGCGCGGTAACCGGATCCATGCTGCTGGCCATGGATGAGACCAATATGACGTCGCCCGCCGCCTGGATCCCGCCGGGCGCCCTGCCCGAGGCGGGCGCCACCTACTGGTGGAGGATACGCTCGGCTCGCTCGGCCACCGGCCAGATCGCGGCCAGCCCCTGGTCGGAGCCGCGCAGCTTCACTGTAAAGGCGGGCTACATCATCAACACGCCCTACTACGGCGTGCAGCTCCTGGCCCCCGCCAACGGCTGCATCGGCTGCAAAGTCAAGCCCGCCTCCTTCTCCTGGAGCCCGTGGAAGGACGCCACTAAATACGAGTTCGCTCTGGCCGCTGACCCCGAGTTCAGGCAGATTATAATCACCAGCAACCCGACTACCTCAGCTTACGAGTACGGCGGAGCGCTGGACTACGGCGCCAATTACTTCTGGCGGGTGAGGGCGCTGGAGGTCAACGGGCAGCCCATACCCAGCGACTGGTCAGCCACCTTCAGCTTCCAGACCGAGCCCGCCCCGGCGCCTCCCGCAGCTCCGCCGGCCGAGCCCGCCACCCCGCTGTGGGTGTGGATAGTCATCGCCCTGGGCGCAGCCCTCGTGGTTGCGGTGCTGGCGCTGATGATGAGGACCAGGCGTTAATACCGCTGTAGGGGCGGGTTTTTAAACCCGCCCGGAGGTAATTTCAGCCTTGTGCCATCAGTCAACCTGTAATGACATACACGTTATCGATAGCCAGGCACATATTGAGGCCGGCATTTGGATATAATTCCGAACGCTGAGAAGGCAATCATCGATACCGATAAATTGCACGGCTATATTCTTTCTTTTTCACATCCTTTAGGCCGGTTTAAAGCTGCCTTTTTCCAGAAACTCGGATATTCCATAGAAAACTGCGATCTGTTTGAACAATGCCTGCGACAGATCATCATTACCCGGGAAACAATAAGGATCGAGACTTCGCGACATGGACGAAAATATATTGTGGAGGGATTGATAACAGGCCCGTCCGGCAAGAAAGTGCATCTTGTTACAGTATGGATTATACTAAATAAGGAATTTATACCAAGGTTTGTAACAGCTTACCCTCGAGGAGGACTGCAATGAAATTCAAATATCTGGAATGTGTTGTACTGGCACATGATATGGTTGAGTATGGTCTTCGTACAGGAGACCTGGGCACCGTGGTAACAGTTTATCCGGAAAATGGCGTCGAGGTAGAATTCGTCAAGGTCTCCGGGTCAACTCAGGCAACCCTGACATTAAATAATGAGGATATCCGGAAAATAGATTCGCACGACCTATTGGCAACACGCCGCCTGGCAGAGGTGGCCTGAGTAAATGCCTGGCCTTCCATTATATGGACTGCTTCGCGCCCGCATCTCACTACCATAATGATGTAAGATACCCGCAATGACAGGGAGTTAATTCTGGGGGCAGTTGCTATGAGTTTTAGTAGATTCTTTTTAGCGGTCATCGCTGCATTGCTGCTTATTTCTACGGGCTGTGTAAAAGTAAACCCCGACGCGGTAAACCCGGAGGGGGTACCAGCCACCCTGTCTGAAATAACCACGGCGGCCGTGGTGGACGCCCAGGGTCAGGCCATGGGAGTGGCCAGGGAGGACTTCACCGCCGATACTCCCAGGATTTACCTGTCCGCCCGTGTCAATAACGCCCCTGTGGACACGCAGATCACCGCCGGGTGGCTGTTTTTCAAGGACGGCAACAACATAGAGGTGAACCGGCCGCTGTACGACGATTCCATCACGGTCAAGGGCACGCGTTATTTTTCCTTCGGGCGCCCGGCGCCGTCAGGTTCCTGGGAACCCGGCCAGTATATAATCCAGATAAGGGTCAACGGCAAGGAGTATGCCAATGCCCGTTTCAAGGTCAAGGCGCCTCAGCAGGCCGATGTCCCCGCGCCTACCATCACATTTTTCAAAGCTGAACCCGAGGCCATCACCTACGGCCAGTCGGTGGTGCTGAGCTGGAGCACAACCGCCGCCACCAGGGTCGACCTGAGCGCGGTCGGCAGTGTTCAGACCATCGGCAATAAAATAGTCAACCCGGTCGTCAGCCAGGAGTATGTGCTGACCGCCACCAATGCCGTGGGCACGACCGCCAAGAAGCTGCGCGTGGAGGTAACGTCATTCAGCAGCGACAAGCCGGAGCTGGTCATCACGGATTTCTGGGCGGCGGGAGACAAGGCCTACTATAAGATCCGGAACGTCGGCGGGGCGGAGGCCAGGGAAAGCCTCACCGGCCTCTACATCAACGGCATGTTAGCGGACCAGAACAGGGTCGAGATACTGGCGCCCGGCCAGGAGAGGGTATATTCCTTCCCCGCATTAAAATGGAGCTACGGAGCGCAGCGCGCCTATAAAACGCCGGTCAGGGTATGCGCCGATGACTACAACCGCATCGGCGAATATGACGAACTAAATAACTGCCTGGTGCTCGACTGGTAGGCGCCTTTTCGGGCGGGTTTAAAAGCCCGCCCCTACAACTGCAGTCTAAATACCAAATACCAAATTCCAAATATCAAACAAATTAAAATTTCTAAATCATAAACAAATTCAGATATCTAAATTTAAAGTTTATAGTTTGGAGCTTGGAATTTATCCTTATATATTTTTGGAATTTTGTTCCTTGACAGTATACAGGCAGTCCCTTATCATAAGATCAATGTGCCGACCGGAGGTGGATTCCATGAACAATTTCCGCTATCTTATTTCAGCCTTTATCGTCATCATAACCCTGATAACTACGTCCGCTGGATGCGTTAAAGTGAGGGTGGCCGATCAAAACGGCCCGTCGGCCGCGGTCAGCGACGCCACGCTGGCCAACGCGGTTGACTACGAGGGCAAGCCGGTCAACGCCTCCACCACATTCCTGGTGAACGCGGAGATTATTTACCTCTCGGTCAGGCTCAATAACGCGCCCGCCAATACGCAGGTGCTGGTCAAGCTCACTTACGTGGGCGGCGAAGCCTTCAGCATGGCCAATACCACCATGTACAACAACACCAGGTCCGGCCAGGGCACGGGCTATCTGACGTTCGCCATGACACCGCCACCCGGCGGCTTCCCACAGGGCGACTACCTGGTTTCGGTCTCGGCCAACGGCCAGGAGATCACCAGCACGCCTTTCAAGGTGGAAAACCTGGCTGCAAACAAAGGCTGGCCGCGCATCAATAAGTTCACTGTTTCTCCCAGCACAGTGCCACAGGGACAATCGGTGACGCTGAGCTGGGATATCAGCGACGCCACCCGCATAAGCCTGCAGCCCGAGATAGGCGCCATACCTAACGTCGGCACCCGCAGCGTAACCCCGATGGTGACCACCACATACCAGGTGACCGCCTCCAACGACGCCGGGGCCACCAGGAGCGAGGCGACCGTCAATGTGACCGCGCCGCTGGCCGGGTCGCCGGACCTGACTGTTGTTGACGTGTGGCTGGAAGGGACCATGATCTATTACAGGATAAAGAACGCGGGGCGCATCGATACGCCCCCTACCTATACCAACCTGTACGTCGATAACCTGTTCCCGCCTATGGGCGGCTCGAGCTTCGTGGATGTGCTCAAGCCCGGTCAGGAAAAGGTGCTCACCTTCTCCAGCTACCAGTGGCCTTACCGTGAAAATACCGGCGGGGTGAGCTCCTGGAACCCCGACGTGGACATGGCCTTTGACCCGAGTCTGCAAAACCACACCGTCAAAGTGTGCGCCGATGCAAAGAACGAGGCCGCCGAGAGCGACGACGCCAACAACTGCATGTACAAAATCTGGGGCAACCTGTGGGACTACGACCTGCTGGCCATATCCCACCTTCCGAACTACTACAATAGCTGGGATAAAATCGGCTACATGGAAGGTCTGAACGAAAGCGATAAGAAGGGCGCCCACATCAAGATGTCGGACGGGTCGCTCGAGATGGTGCCCGAGTCCAAGCCCCAGGGATTTATACGCGGCAAATGGGGGGTCTTCTATACCGGTTCTTACGGGGAAGAAGCAAAGATATATCCCATTAAAGTCCCACCCAAGCTTCAATTTAAAGCGAGAGTCGGGCTTTCCAACTACGCCCAGGGCAGCGACGGAGTCACCTTCAAGCTCGGCTTCCTGGACTCCACCGACTCGCTTCGCTTCCTGGGTGAAAAGAAGATGACGGCGCCGGGAGTATTCGAGGACTGGACTGTGGACCTGAGCGACCAGCAGGGCGCCTATGGATACTTCCTGCTGCAGGTTGACGCCGGCAACAGCCCCACCAACGACTTCGCCATCTGGAAAGAGGCCAGGCTGGCTCAGGTAAGCGACTGAGGTAATATAAAGATAAATTCCAAGCTCCAAAATACAAATTCCAAACAATATGAAAATTTATAAATTAGAATTTAGAATTAGTTTGGAGCTTGGTATTTGGAATTTGGTTTTTTTAAGGCATCGCGATGTATAAGATTGTTAAGCTCCTGCCGATCCTCATCCTGCTGGCCGCCTGCTCCGCACGGCCGGCCCCGGTGTTAACCACGCAGGTCGACGCCGACGGCAGGCCGCTCAACTCGGCCACGGTTTTCACGGTGGATACGCCGCGCATCATCTGCTCGGTCGGCACGGCGGGCCTGCCGGTCAGCGGCGAGATCAGCGCGCAATGGCTTTACAACGACGGCGGCCGGTGGACGAATTTCAAAACTGAAACGCTGGCCGTGGCCGGCGGAAAGTATCTTGTCTTCCCGGCCGGCGCGCCTGACACGGGCTGGGTCCCCGGCGAATACGCAGTAAAGCTTTACCTGAACGACAAAGAGGCGTCATCGGCGGGATTCACCGTTCAATTGACCCCGGGTGTCCCCCTGCCCGAGGTCAACAATTTCTCGGCGGTCCCCGGCGCCATCACGGCCGGTCAGTCGCTGACATTGAGCTGGAACGTACAGGGCGCCAGCAGCATCGATATCAAACCCGATGTCGGCAGCGTCCAGGCAGGCGGCAGCAGGCTGGTCAGCCCCGCGGCCGACACGACTTACACTCTGACCGCGCTGAACAGCGGCGGCTCGTCCTCCAAATCCGTCAGCGTCACGGTGCTGCCGTTCCAGAGCAGGCGCGCCAGCCTGGCCGTGGTCAACCTCTTCCGCGAGGCCTCCATGGTCTATTACACGGTCAGGAACGCGGGGGATGCCGTCTCCAACCCTTCAAGCAGCGAGCTTTACATCAGCAACAACGTGGCGGCCACCGGCTACATACCGCCCATGGCGCCGGGTGAGACCAGGACGCTGGTCTTCGGGTCCTTCACCTGGGGCTACCTCAACGATACTGCGACCACGGCCTGCGTCGACACCAAGAGCGAGAACGGGCCTTCCGGCACAACCGACAACTGCCTGACCAGGATACTACCAGGAGTAAGAGCGTTCTAAATACTAAGTATTAAATTCCAAATACCAAATTCCAAGCTCCAAACAATAAATAAACTCTAAATTCTAAGTACTAAATCCTAAACAAATTCAAATATCTAAACTAAAATATGAAATTTTGATTTTGATATTGTTTAGAGTTTAGATATTGGTATTTAGAATTTTCTCCCTTGTTTGGATTTTGGAATTTGGTATTTGGAGTTTCTCTTTTCAATTTGGAGCTTGGAATTTTGTTTTCCCCGGTATGATAATATTTAGGCGATGAGCCGCCCGAACACCCAAACCGTTATCTGCGCCGCCATCCTGGCGCTGACTTTCTTTGTCTCGCTGGCGCTGCGCACGGCCGTGCCCTGGGACCAGGTCTTCACCGGCGGCTGGGTCAAGTTCACGGACAACGACGCCTATTTCTACGTGCGGCTGCTCGATAACCTGTCCCGCCATTTTCCGCTGCTGGGCAGCTACGATCCTTACGGCATCTACCCCGGCGGCAGGGACCTTAGCGGGCAGCCCCTCTTCTTCGTCTATTGCATGGGGTTTATCGCCTGGCTGCTGGGGGGCGGTTCGCCGTCACAGCAGACCGTGGACCTGGTGGGCGTCTACTTCCCGGCGATCATGGGCGCGCTGCTGGTCTTCCCGGTCTTCTTCACCGGCCGCGCCATCTTCAATAAATGGGCGGGGCTGGCGGCGGCCGGATTCACAGCGCTGATACCCGGTGAGTTCCTTATACGCACGCTGCTGGGCAACACAGACAGCCACGCCCTGGAGATATTCCTCTCCACCCTTTTCATGCTTTTCCTGCTGCTCTCCTTTAAAGCCGGCGCCGGGCTGACCGCCCTGCCCCGGCGGCGGGGCGAACTGAGCGAAATGGTCAGACCGGTGGTTTACGGCGCCCTGGCGGGGGTCTTCCTGGGGCTTTATATCCTCTCGTGGCAGGGGGCGCCGCTCTTCATTTTCATCAGCTTCGCCTGGCTGACCGTCCAGGCAATCAGCGACCACCTCAGGAGCCGGACATTGATTTACCTGGGGGTCATGGGGGTTTCGGCTTACCTTGCCGCTCTGTTGCTTGCGCTGGCCGGTCTGCCGGATATGCTGGCTGTGGGGGCGCTGGGGGTGGCAATCGCCGCAGCGGCGGGATTGCCCGCACTGTCGCTCCTGATGAGGCAATTCAAGCTCAAGGCCTATTTATATCCCGTCGCCGTCATAGCGCTGGGCGCCGCCGGGTTGCTGGCCTTGAGCGCAGTCAGCCCGCAGCTTCTAAACACCATGGTCGGCAAACTATTGAATTTCTTTGCCTGGAACCCGGGCGTCACCATCGCTGAGATGCAGCCGTTGCTGATCAACCAGGGCGGCTTCACTATGGACCTGCTGTGGGGCAACTTCACCTCGGCATCGGTCCTGGCAGCCGTAGCCCTGGTTATTGTAATCTACCGTGCTCTCAGGCAGGGCCGGCCGGAGGTCATGCTGCTGGCCGTCTGGAGCATCATCATACTGCTCTCAGCCCTGGCCATGCGGCGCTTCGCCTATTACCTGGCCGTCAACGCCGCACTGCTGGCCGGCTATACGGGATGGCTCATACTCAAACTTTGCGGGGTGCGCGACAGCGCCGACGCGGCCGTAGCGGCGCCCGTGACAACAAAGAACAGGGGAAAGAAGAAGACTGCGGCTAAAAGACAGCCGGGCAGAAATCCCGCCCTGGCGGCGCTGGGCATAGCCGCCGTGGCGTTTTTAGTCGTCTACCCCAACACCGGGCCGCTGCCCGGCGGAGAGAAGCCCTGCTTCGACGTTGCCTCAAGGGCATTATTCCCGCCGCCCGATGCCTGGTGCCAGTCCATGGACTGGCTGCGCGATAATACCGCGCAGCCCTTCGCGAAGGACGGCTATTATTACGATTATTACGGAAATCCGCAGGCTCAACCCGGACAGGAAGCTGCCTACAGCGTGCTCTGCTGGTGGGACTACGGCTACTGGGTGCTGCGCATGGGGCAGCGCGTCCCGCTGACCACTCCCGGATCGGCGCAACTGGGCGAGCAAACGTATTTTATGGCGCCCGGCGGTAGCGAAGCCGCACAGGCCGGCGCGGGCTGGAAAATGAGGTATGTGGTGGTCAACGATTACCTTGTCAACTGGAACACCGGGTTCCGGACGGTAACAGCAGCCGCGGTGGAGAAGACCGCTAAATATTACGAGGTCTACTACCGGCAGCAGAAGGACAAGCTTGCGCCCACATTGTTGTATTATCCCGATTATTACCGCACCATGCTGGTGCGGCTCTACTGCTTCGACGGCAATGAGTACACGCCGGCGGAGACCGCGGTCATATCATGGGAGGAGAAAACGGGCGCGGACGGGCAGCCGTATAAGGAGATAAGCGGCCTCAAGACCTTCGGCAGCTACGGGGAGGCGTCGGACTTCCTGGCCGCGCAGCAGGACGGCAACTGGCGTATGGTGGGCAAGGACCCGCTGGCCAGCCCCATCCCGCTGGAGGCGCTGGAGGGATACCGGCCGGCCTTCGCCTCATCACAAAAAGCCCGCGTGGGCAACTTGGATGTGCCAGCGGTCAAGATTTTCGAGTATAATCCGTGATATGTATTTTTATGCTTTCATTGCGGTGAGCCGAAGCTGCGAGCCGAAGGCGCGGCAGGCAGCGAAGCAATCCCTGGAATCGAAGGCGTCATGCCTCGAGATTGCTTCGTCGCTACGCTCCTCGCAATGACATATTAAAATAGTGCCCCCGCAATGACAGCCAGCAGTGCATAAGGTAATTTGAATGATGAATAGAAAGCCCATCCCCGACTGGCTCTTCTCGCTGGCCGTTATACTGGCCGCCATGGCCATTTCACTATATTTTAGAGTTGCCGTCCCCTGCCCGACGATTTTCGACGGCCAGTGGATCAAGTTCAGCGGCGTCGATTCCTACTACTATATGCGGCTGGCCGATAACCTGGTGGCCAACTTCCCCATACTGACGGGCTTCGATCCCTACTCGATCTTTCCCGGGGGTAGGGCTGTGCCTCTGCATGGCGCCTTTTTCGCCTATATACTGGGAGGGATAATAAAACTGCTGGGCGCATCAGGTTCCCAGCAAAGCATGGACACCGTCGCTGCATACCTGCCGGCCGCTCTGGGAGTGTTGCTGGTCATCCCCGTTTTCTTCATCGCACGGGCCCTGGCCGGACGCTGGTCCGGGCTGGTGGCGGCGCTGGTTATAGCCGTAATGCCCGGCCAGCTCCTGTCACGCACGCTGCTGGGGGCTGTCGACCACCATGTGGCCGAGCTCTTCCTGACATCCTTCTTCATGCTCTTCTTCATGCTGGCGTTGCAGCACAGCCGCAGTTTCAGCTACGGACAAATGCGCAGGGGCGAGTTCCCTCCGGCCAGCCGGCACATCTCCTACAGCTTCATCGCCGGCATCTTCCTGGGGCTTTACCTGGTTATCTGGCAGGGCGCCCTGCTGCTGGTTCTGATACTTTTCGTGTTTTTCGTGCTCCAGTTCATCAGCGACCACCTGCGCGGGCTGCCCACCGACTACCTGAGCAAAACGGCCATCACCTGCTTCCTCATGGCCCTGCTCATCTTCCTGCCCATCTCCCGTGATAAGATGACTCTGCTGGCCCTGGCGGCCATCATCCTCATGCCGGTGGCGCTTAATATAGCCTCTACTATAATGTCATCGTATAAGGTGAGGCCGGCCTATTTCCCGGCGGCGGTAGCCGTCCTGCTGGCAGCCGGCGCGCTGGCAATGTGGCTGCTCTTCCCTGCAATCTTTTCCTCCGTTACCGGTTACTTATACGAATTCTTCGCCTGGCGGAGCGGACAAAACGCGGTGGGCGAGATGAAATCGCTCTTCCTGCCCGGAGGGTTTTTCACGCTCGATCTGGCCTGGAATGAGCTCGCCCTGGCGCTATACTCCGGCCTGGCCGGGCTGGCCCTGCTGATCTACCAGTGCCTGCGCAGGGGTGAGCCCGGTCACATCCTGACCGCCACCTGGAGCCTGGTGATGATGTTCATCTCGTTTGCCATGGTCAGGTTCACGGCCTATTTCGCGGTCTGCCTGGCCGTACTGACCGGCTATGCCGCCGGCTACATTATAGCCCTTGCAGCGTCCGACAGGGCGCACGCCGAAGTCAGGCCGGGCAAGAAAGCCCGGAAACCCGCTCCCCGTGCCAGGCGCTTTACCTTCCGGCAGGTGTCCGCAGCGATGGCTGTGATAGCATTGACGGCAGCGGTCCTTATACCCTGCTCCGTCAATTCGGCGGCGCTGGCCGGGGGCAACCTGAGCACGCCCTCCAACGCCTGGATGGAGGCCATGCAATGGATGAAAACAAACACGCCCGAGCCCCTGGGCAAAGCAGAAAATTATTATAAGCTATATACGGCGCCCGGAGCGGGCAAGGAGTACGTGTACCCGGATTCGGCCTACGGAGTGGCCGTGTGGAACGACTACGGATACTGGGTGACCCGCATGGGGCGCCGCATACCGGTATGCAATCCGGGCATCAGCGGTTCGCCAGGTGAGCAGTACTATTTTACGGCGCAGGATAATGCTGCAGCCGCCCGGAAGATGGCGGATTGGGGCGCGCGATACGTGATAGTGGACGGGCGCATCGCCTCGCCCAACGACAAGTTCTACGCCCTGGCCAACCTGACCGGCCGGCAGGAGGGTGACTTCTACGAGCTTTGCTGGCAGAAGAAAGAGGGCAAGTACGTGCCCATGCTGGTCTTCTACCCCGAATTTTACCTCAGCATGGTCAGCCGGCTTTATAACTTCGACGGCAAGAGTGTAACACCGCAGAAAACACTGGTCATGGCCTGGCAGGAGCAGGAGATGCCGGACGGCCAGAGGTTCAAGGAGATAACGGGGCTGAGGAATTTCAGGGGCTATGACGAGGCGGCGGCTTTCATAGCCGGCCAAAGGGAAGGGAGCTTCCGCATCATCGGGACCGACCCGCTGGTCAGCCCGGTCCCCCTGCAGGCGCTGGACGGCTACAAGCTGGTCTACCAGTCCAAAGAGACGGCCAGCGCAGGGTCCAGACCGCTGCCGGTGATCAAGATTTTCGAGTATAATCCGTAACGGGCGACCCATCGTAGAGGCGGGTTCGGGCGCACCTGAAGGTACGCCCCTACAGAATAATCGGCGACAAACTTGACAGCCTTAAATACGTATATCTATAATAAGGACAGGGTTCAAAAGGTTTCCCCTGTTCCCGGCAGCTTCAATTCCCCGCAAAATAATTAAGCCCGGACTTATGTGATATGTCGGCATAAGCTGATATGGATCAGGACGGATTTTTCAGTAATACAAATTATTTTGATGTGCATGTTTACAGTGGCGGTAAGGTCAATGTATCCCCCTGCTGCAGTTAAATATCCCTATGGCTAAGTACATTTTCGTCACCGGCGGCGTAGTTTCCTCGGTGGGCAAGGGCATCGCCAGCGCATCCATCGGGCGCATCCTCAAGAGCCGCGACGTCTCCGTCTCGGTGCAGAAGCTGGACCCCTACCTCAACGTGGATCCCGGCACCATGTCGCCCTACCAGCACGGCGAGGTCTTCGTGACCACCGACGGCGCCGAGACCGACCTGGACCTGGGACACTACGAGCGCTTCATCGACACCAACCTCACGGCGGCCTCCAACGTGACCTCGGGACAGATCTATTCCTCGGTTATCGCGGGGGAAAGGCGCGGCGACTACCTGGGCGGCACCATACAGGTCATCCCGCACGTAACCAATGAGATCAAACGCCGCATCCGCGAGGTGGCTCAGATATCCAAGGCGCAGGTTATCATCGTGGAAGTGGGCGGCACGGTGGGCGACATCGAGAGCCAGCCGTTTTTAGAGGCCATCCGGCAGATGCGCAACGAGGTGGGCCGCGACAACGCCCTCTACATTCACGTCACCTACCTGCCCTACATCGCCACCACCAAGGAGCTCAAGACCAAGCCCACTCAGCACAGCGTGAACGAGCTGCGCCGCATCGGCATCCAGCCGGACGTCATACTCTGCCGCTCGGATTACCCTATCTCGCAGGGGCTGCGGGACAAGATATCGCTCTTCTGCGACGTGGAGAAGGAGGCCGTCATACCCATGGTCACGGCCGAGTCCATCTATGAGGTCCCGCTCATCCTGGAAGAGTTCGGCATGAGCAATTTCATCATCAGCCACCTGAGGCTTAACGCCACCAGGGCGGACCTGGCGGAGTGGCGCCAGATGGTGGAGCGCATGAAGGCGCCCCACGAGAGCATTAACATCGCGCTGGTGGGCAAGTACGTAGAGCTGGAGGACGCCTATTACTCGGTGCGCGAATCTCTCTGCCACGCCGCACTCCACCATAACCGCACGGTAAACATCATCTGGGTGCAGTCCGAGGACCTGGAGAAGGGACTCCACCAGGACGTGCTGGGATCGGTGCACGGCATCATCGTGCCGGGCGGCTTCGGCAATCGCGGCATCGAGGGCATGATCACCAGCGCCTCTTACGCGCGGCACAATAATATACCCTACCTGGGGCTGTGCCTGGGCATGCAGGTGATGGTCATTGAATTCGGGCGCTATGCGCTGGGCAACAAGCGGGCCAACTCCACCGAGTTCGACAGCGGCACGCCCTACCCGGTGATCGACCTGCTGCCGGAACAGCGCAAGGTCAACGACATGGGGGGCACCATGCGCCTGGGCTCTTACCCCTGTACTCTGGTGCAGGGCACGCTGGCTGCGCAGGCTTACTCGGAGCAACTCGTCTACGAACGCCACCGCCACCGCTACGAGTTCAATAACGATTACCGCGACATTTTCGAGAAAAAAGGACTGGTGTTCAGCGGGCTCTCTCCGGACAACAGGCTGGTGGAGATAGCCGAGGTGAGGGACCACCCCTGGATGGTGGCCTGCCAGTTCCACCCCGAGTTCCGCTCGCGCCCAAACCGGCCCCACCCGCTGTTTGTAAGTTTCATCGGCGCTGCCAGGGAGACCCTCGTCGAGGGCACCCAGGTCACCCTGCCTATAAAATGATGCGGCAGGGAAGCGCCTGCATGATAATAAAATCAATACAGGGAGAAATATATGCGCCTCTTTCTTGATACGGCCAATCTGGAACACATCAGGCACGGCGCCAGGCTGGGCGCCGTGAGCGGCGTCACCACCAACCCCAGCCTGGTCTCGAAGGAAGGCAAGGTCAACTATAAAAAGCTTGTGCAGGAGATCTGCTCCATCATCCCCGGCCCGGTCTCGACCGAGGTCATCAGCCAGGACACGGCCGGTATGGTGGCGGAGGCGCGCGAGATATCCACCTGGGCCAAAAACGTGGTGGTCAAAATACCAGCCGGCATAAATGGTACCGAGGCCACCGCTGTGCTGGCCGGGGAGGGCATACGGGTCAACTGCACGCTGTGCTTCTCGGTCAACCAGGCGCTGCTGGCCGCCAGGGCGGGGGCGGCCTACGTCAGCCCCTTCGTGGGCAGGCTGGACGACATCGGCGAGGACGGCATGTCGCTGGTCCGCGATATCATTCAGATTTACCGCCAGTATCCCGAGATAAAGACCGAGGTCATTGCGGCCAGCATCCGCCACCCCCAGCACTGCCTGGAGGCGGCCAGGGCCGGGTCTCACATCGCCACCATACCCTACGCCGTGCTGCTGCAGATGGCCAGGCACCCGCTGACCGATAGCGGCATCAGCCGCTTCGCGGACGACTGGAAAAAAGTGATGGGAGACGTGAAAAACATATGAATATAACAATCTGTCTCTGTCATTGCGAGGAACACCCCAAAAATGTCATTGCGAGGAACGAAGTGACGAAGCAATCTCATAGCATGACGTCTTCGATTGGTGAGATTGCCGCGCCCTCCGGGCTCGCAATGACATGTTAAACAAAAGGAAAAATCTATTACCCGAGGTGTCATTATGATGAATTTACCGGACCTTGAAAACAAGCCCCTTGAGGAACTGATGGCCCTGGCCAAGGCACAGAACATCGAGAACTTCGATGTGCTCACTAAGGAGGAGCTGATCGCCAAGCTCCAGCCCCTCTCCACCCCACCCGAACCCCAGGCGGGCTTTTACATGAGCCTGGGCGGCATACTGGAGATCATGGACGAAGGCTACGGATTCCTCAGACAGGAGAGCCTGCTGCCGGGGCCCAACGACGTATACATCTCCAACTCGCAGATCAGGCGCTTCGGCCTGCGCAACGGCGACACGGTGGTCGGGCAGGCGCGTCCCCCCAAGGAGGGCGAGAAGTACTGCAGCCTGCTGCGCGTGGAGATGGTCAACGGCATAGAATCCGACCAGTCCAAGGGACGCCCCCACTTCGGCCAGCTCACACCAATCTTCCCGGACGATATGTTCGACCTGGAGGGCAACCCCAAGAACCTGTCCGCCCGGCTGATCAACCTGGTGGCGCCCATCGGGCGCGGCCAGCGCGGCCTGATCGTATCCCCACCCAAAGCCGGCAAGACGCTGCTGCTGAAAAATATCGCCACCGCCATTTCCACCAACTACCCCGAGGTGCACCTGATGGTCTGCCTGATCGGCGAGCGCCCCGAGGAGGTCACCGACATGAAACGCTCGGTCAAGGGCGAGGTAGTCTCGGCCACGTTCGACGAGCCGGTGGAGAACCACACACGCGTGGCAGAGCTGGCACTGGAGAGGGCCAAGCGGCTGGCTGAGATCGGCAAGGACGTGGTCATACTGCTGGACGGCATTACACGCCTGACCCGCTCCTATAACCTGGCCATGCCCCCCAGCGGACGTACGCTCTCCGGCGGCATCGACTCAGTGGCCCTCTACCCACCGAAGCGCTTTTTCGGCGCCGCCCGCAACATCGAGGAGGGCGGCAGCCTGACAATACTGGCCACCTGCCTGGTGGATACCGGCAGCCGCATGGACGACCTCATCTACGAGGAGTTCAAGGGCACGGGCAATATGGAACTACATCTTGACCGGAGGCTGGCGGAAAAACGCGTTTTCCCTGCAATCGACATCATGCGCAGCGGCACGCGCCGCGAGGAACTGCTGCTGGGCGAGGCCACGGTGGCCAAGGTATGGCTATTTCGCCGCATGGTCAGCATGCTAGCCGAGGATTCCAACAATCCCACCGATGCCTCGGAGCGAGTGATCGAGCGGCTTTCCAAATCTCAGACCAACCAGGAGTTCCTGGACAAGCTCACCAGCAAGGAGGGGTAAACTATTGTGTCATTGCGAGGAACGAAGTGACGAAGCAATCTCACTGCACGACGTCTCCGATTGGTGAGATTGCCGCGCCCTCCGGGCTTGCAATGACATGGGAATAAGGACTTGCAATAATAGGTTACTAATAAAAACCCGCCCCTACCCTGTTAATTGATTTGTGCTATGATACATTCAAAAGCTTCGCGGAGGAATAAGCGATGAAAGTAAAGGTCCTGGCGGCTTTACTTGCACTTTCTTTTGTGACCGCCCTTATTTTGCCGGCCGCAGCGCAGGCGGAATCGCTGACGCTGGAGCCGGTGCAGGGGCCGGTCGGCTCGGACATCAAGATACCAGCCGGCTGCCAGTACGGCGAGGGCGAATATTTCCTCTACTGGGGCGATGCCAACCAGCTGATCCAGCAGGGCAATCTTAGCAAATCCGGCTGCCAGCCGCTGGTCTTCAAGGTGCCTCAATCCCCGCGCGGCAAGCAGTTGGTCACTCTCAAGGTGGGCAGTAAATCCTTCCAGAAAGAGTTCACCGTACAGGGCACCATCTCCATCGGCGTTAAGAAGGGCCCGGTGGGCACCGAGCTGGCAGTGCAGGGCAACGGTTTCGACGCCCGCGAGACGGGCATAAAAATAATTTACAACAGCAACGCAGAGGTTTCGGGCATCGAGGCAACAGCCGGAGGCAGCTGGCTCTACACCCTCAAGATCCCCCCCAGCAACACGGGCAACCATTCAGTAGCGGCCAGCGGGTCAACTACACCGGCTACGGAGATCAAAGATCAGATATTCGCTGTAACGCCATCCTTTGCCATCAACCCCAATTCGGGCTGGGTGAGCCGCGTGGTCACGACGTCGGGCGCCGGCTTCGGCAGCGGCGAGACTAATATCGCAGTTATCTACGATGATATCGTGGTCAAGACCAACATCTCAGCCGATCTCAACGGCTCGTGGCAATCCTCCTTCTCCATCCCGGCATCATCCAAGGGCCCGCACAAGGTGGACGCCAGAGGCGCTACCACCACCATCGACGACGTCCCGGACGCCCTTTTCACAGTCTCGCCCGGCATCAAGGTCGAGCAGGCCAGCGGGAGGCTGGGCGACGTCATCAACACGGGTGACACGCTCTTCGTCAACGGCGTGGGCTTCCAGGAGAATGAGACCAACGTTAAGGTCACTTTCGACGGCATGCAGGCCGTGGGCGATATCACCGCCGATGCGCACGGGTCATGGTCGACACAGTTCACCGTGCCCGCTGCCACCAGGGGTGAGCACATAGTTGACTCGTTCGGTGACGCCACCAGGGCCGACGATGTCTCGGATTACATCGTTGTCGTCACACCCGAAGTGTCTATAAACCCGATCAGCGGCTCGGTGGGCGAAAACACGCTGCTGACGGGCAGCGGGTTCGGCGCCAGCCAGCCGCTGACCATCACCTATGACGCAAAGAATGTAGCCGGCGACGCCACTACCGATGGCAAAGGCAGTTTCAGCACCAGCTTCAAGCCACCGGCCAGCGGCGCAGGCAGCCACCTGGTGACCGTGAGCGACGGCACACAGGCCGTGGCATCGGCAACCTTCACCATCGAATCCACTGCGCCCGCGGCGCCATCCCCGGTATCGCCGGCCGCCGGCGCTAAAATAGTCTTTTTCGAAAACAAGCCCATAGACTTCAAATGGTCCGTGGTCGAGGATCCCAGCGGCGTCACCTATACCCTCGAGATGAGCCAGAAGGCCGACTACTCGGGGACGGTGGTACGCAAGGAAGGGCTGGACAAGCCCGAGTACGTCATGCCCGCCGGCGAGAAGCCCCAGCAGGGCGAATACTACTGGCGCGTGAAGGCGATCGACCTGGCCGGCAACGCCAGCGAGTGGAGCCAGTCGCAGCTCATCACTTTCACCGGCTTCGACTTCATCTGGCCTGTTGTGGGCGTCATAGTCGGCCTGGCCGTGATCGGGCTGGTCATATGGCGTATACGGGCCATCAGCAGCAAGGGCGGCTGGTCGTCATCGTAACTTCATAATCTTGACAAAATAACCATGCGGCTTTAATATGAGTTAAATCTAACATTATCAACGCGTTTAGCTAAATATAAAACGAAATAGTTTAAGCGAGGTATTGCAGAATGAAATTAATGGTTATCGGGCTGGGGCAGTGCGGCTCCCGTGTAGCCGATGAGTTTGCCCGCCTGGGCCAGAGGGCCCACGGTGAACGCGGCACGACCATCGTCACAGGGACCTTTGCTGTCAACACAGACCAGACTGACCTGACCGGTTTATCTCATATCGGCTCAGACTACATGCACCGCATTCTCATCGGCGGACGCAAGACCTGGGGGCACGGCGTGGGCAAGGTCAATGAGATGGGCGCCGAGCTGGCCCGGGAAGACGGCGACAAGGTCGTCGACGCCGTGCGCACATCACCCCTCTTCTACCAGACCCATGCATTCATGCTGATAGCCGGCACGGCCGGCGGCACCGGCTCGGGCGCGATCTCGATCATCGCCCAGATGCTCAAGGAGCGCTATATCGGCAAACCCGTCTACGCGCTCTGCGTGCTGCCCTTCGAACACGAGGAGGTGGCCGAGCTGCGCAGCGTCTACAACACCGCCACCTGCCTGAAGTCCATCCACTCCGTGGCCGACGGCGTATTTTTGGCCGACAACCAGCGCTACGTGCGCAAGGATGCCAGCCTGGCCATGAACCTGCAACGCATCAACCGCCAGATCGTGGAGCCTTTCTACGACCTGATGTGCGCGGGAGAAGTGACCAACGTGCGCCACGTGGGCGCCAAGACCATGGACGCCGGCGACATCATGCAGTCCGTGGACGGCTGGACCGCCATCGGGGTGGGCAAGACCGATATTCCGCGCGGTTTCCGCTTCCCCTGGGAACTTTCCAAGACCGGCTTCCGGGAGAAGAGCGGCGAGACATTGCGCGCCATGCAGGCCATGGACGCCGCAGTCAGCGAGCTTTCCATCGCGCTCAACCCCGAGGACGCCGGCCGCGCGCTTTACCTGTTGGCCGCGCCCACCAAGGAGATGAGCATGGATATCGCCAAAGGCCTCGGCGACTACCTGCGCGAGCTGGCCGAGAACGCGGTCATACGCGCCGGCGACTTCCCCAGGGACCGCGGATCGGTTAATGTCACCATCCTCTTCTCGCAGCTCGCCTTCGTGCAGAAGATACGCGACTACTACGACAGGGCCTCGGCCTTCGCCATGACCCAGAAGGACCGCCTCAAGGAAACTACGGGCCGCCTGCGCGACATGGAAGACGCCGCCAAAGGCCTGCCCAGCCTGATATAAACGCTGTTTTGATATTCGAAAGAGGGAGAGTATTACGCTCTCCCTCTTTTTTATTGACCTCCTTTGACTGCCATCGCGTAAGCTGCAACAGGCGCACCTGAACCCCTACACTATGAAGCGAAATTTACAGCAATATGTTATACTAAATTGTTTAAGTAAGAATTATTTATCGAGGTAGAACATTATGGCTATAGTAAGAACTTCGACCAAGGGGCAGGTGGTGATACCGGGCGAGATAAGGAAAAAGCTCGGATTAAAGGCCGGCCAGAGGTTGAGCGTCAACCTTACAAAAGATGGGAAGATTGAGCTTATCCCCCTGCCGCTTGAGCCATCCACAGCCTTTTGCGGGATCTACAAAAGGGGTAGGTCTTTGACCGGCGTACTGCTAAGGGAACATCAGCAGGAAATCAAGAGTGAAAAACACCACCGTTCTTGACGCCTTTGCCATGCTTGCCTACCTGCAAAAGGAAAGGGGCTGTGCCCGCGTCAGGGACCTGCTGTCTGCCCCTCATGAAAATAGCCGGGTGATCATGAATGTCATAAATGTAGGGGAGGTTTACTACATACTGGCAAGGGAGAGGTCGGCTGAAGAGGCGGATTTCTTTCTCGACCTGATTATTCCTTCTTTAAATATCAGGATTGAACTCAATAACCTGCAGGACGTTATAGCGTCAGCCAGGATAAAAGCCGCCTTTCCAATATCATATGCCGATGCCTTTGCAACTGCAACTGCTCGCAAATACGATGCTGTGCTGGTTACCGGTGACCCTGATTTCAAACATATTGAGAAGCTGATAGATATTGAGTGGTTGGGCTGAAGGGCGTGTAGGGGTGTCTTCTGTAGGGGCGTACCTTCAGGTGCGCCCGAACGTTGTATCCAGGTCCGCCCGAACACGGGCGGGTTTGAAAACCCGCCCCTACAGATTGTCACTGTCTGACCGTTCCCGCGGCTTTACGGGGCGTCAGGCGTGCGGCCGCCTCCACGCATAGCGCCAGGCTGATCAAATAATCGTCGTGTCCGGCAGTGGGATCGACGAAGAAATTGATGGTGCGGTTGGGATGGCTGACGCTACGCGCGCGCTCGAGCTCAAACATCAACTCGCGGTAATCCGCCGAGCCGTCGCCCCGGTACAACCTGAGCCTGCCGGAATTGACAGCGGCCAGCAGGTTGAAGCCCAGGGCCGACTTGGAGGCCCGGGTGAATTTGAAAGGCGCGATGATGCTGCCCAGGGCGGCCATCAGAAACGAGGCCACGCCCTCGCCCACGCCTGTAGCATCCGCAACTACACTGCTGCAGCGCCAGGTATGCTGCAGGATGTGCAACAGCTCCCGGTAAAGCTCCGGGTGCTTCCTGCCGACCCAGCCGTAATGCTCCACCACCTCTATGCGGGGCTCCTTTATCGCCAGGTCACCAGCCGGGAAACTCACCTCCGCGATGGTCAGCACGGCGGCGTCCCGGCCGCGCGCTGTCATCCCCGGTTCGTTAACCACCTCAGCCTCACCCGCCAGGTCGAGGCCCGCCACGTACGTTTTAACCTCCGATTTCCTGCCCGCCTGCCGGCCGTGTGTGCCCTGCATCAGGGCTATTTGAGTCCGCGACAGAAAACCTCCGGCGCTGCGGATGGGAAGCAGGGCATACTGGCTCAAGAAAAGCGGATGGTCTGCGCCCAGCCTGGCGCGTTCGGCCTCCACGAAGGCTAGGTATCCGGGATTGTATCTGGCTACATCCTGCCAGTCGAAGCGGAAATGGCGCTTCAGGCCGTCGTTTTTTTCCAGTTCAAGATTAGATTGTTTGACCTCTTCCAGCAGTGTAGAATCGTCCCAGGGCGTGCCGTAGTGGACCGTGGTGGCGTTGGTGGAGGAAGCCATGGGGCGGAAATCACGGGTGTACTTGTCCTTGCCCACATCCTGCGACTCATCGATCTCCAGCAGGATGTCGGCTGTGTGCCCTACCACCGAGGATGACTCCTCGGCGGAGAGAAAGACCTGCCGCGCCGAGCCCAGGCGTATGATGTAGCCCATCTCGGCCTCCCAGATCCCCTCGAAGCCGAAATCATCCAGCCGCTGCTTGAGCCGCATCATGGAGATAACCGTCTGCGGCTTGAAGGTGGGCGAGCACTTGACGGCGCTGCCCCCGCGCGCTATGAACATGGTCAGGAGCAGTACCCCGATATGCGCGGAAAGCTCGTTTTTACCGCCCTGGCGGGCGATCTCCACAGAGAATGTCAATCCCCGCTGGTTATCGATGCTGTCCAGCACAGCGCGGGCGATCTCGAACTGGTAGGGACGCAATAACATAAATTCCAAAATCCAAACAATATTTAAACTCAAATATCTAAATTCTAAACAAATACAAAACTCAAATGTTCAAATACCAGAGCTTTTTGAATTTGGTCATTTGATATTGTTTAGAGTTTAGATATTAGGATTTAGGATTTTCTTCCTTGTTTGGAATTTGGATTTTGGATTTTGGAATTTTTATTTGATCAGGGCTTTGACACCCAGCGGGATGGCCAATTCGGTGATCACCTTAGTAATAGCCTCCCTGAGGCTTTTCTTCTGCTCTTTGGATATGGAGTAGCGTATTTTAACCATGCCGGCGATGGCGTTGGCCGTGCGCAGGTGAAGCTCGATTTTGTCCGGGCAGTCCCTGATAAGGTCGCGCAGCTTTAACCTCAGCAGTGCTATCTCCTGGTCAAGCCCCTCTACCCCTCCCGCCTCCTCCAGCACCAGGCTGCGGGTCTCACCCAGGGCGGGGCCGTAGAAGCCGCGCTTTACGGCCTTTTTTACCTGCTTTTTTACCATTTTTTAGCTTTGCCACCAGCAGCCCGTAGACGATGGCATAGGCTGCAGCATCATACCTTTCCAGCGCAAGGGCATACTTCAGGAGCTCAACCATTGTAAGCCATGTTAGTACGTAAGCTTGATAACCTTCAACGGATTGCTGTCGTTCTGCAAAAGGCTTTTTATATAAGCGGCGCGAATTTCACTGGCTTATTTTAGGCTCTATCCACAGGGCATAGTTATTATCCGGGTCTGCGCCGGCCTCGACCCGCAGTATGACCATGATTTTCCTGCCGCCGTAGGCTGAGAGATCGATATCCATGTTATTGATTATGCCGTCGTAAGATGCCTCGACCGCCGGCCACCAGTTGATACCGCCTCTCTCATCCTGTATGCCGAAAAGGAAGGTTACCCCACCACCACCCCGGGCTTTCTGAGACAACCCCACCCCGGCAGTGAAGCGCGCGTTATACGGAAGCTCCAGCGGCAGCATATAGCCTCCCGCCTGCCACTGCTCCTGCCAATCGCCGAAGGCGCCTTCTATCCAGCCGTATCCGGAGCCGGGCGGGACCATCTCGATCACGTTGCGGTAGGTAAGATTGTCCTCGGCCACAACTTCAGGCAGTTTTATCGCAAGGCCGGTATCGCTATCGCCGTCCGAGTATTTTACCCAGCCGGCGCTGCCCCTCCAGTTGGCACGGGAGGCCATTTGATTGAAATCGTAGCTGTACTTGAAGCCGAAGGACGGGACGTAGCAGTTATTGTCTCTGCTAGCCTCGTTAAGCTGACCCTTGCCGTCGGCGCATATCTTTATCTTATTTCCGTCCCAGTCATAATTGGTAAAGGGCAGGGTCTTCTCCTCGCCGGCCTTGAGTCCCTCCACCCAGCTCGTATCCCTCAGCATGTTGCTCTGATCATACACGTATGTTTCGCTGGGGCCGGCATCCGCCGCGCCGGTGTTCTTGATCTTGTAGTAGAGCAGCCCGCTGATGTGCGTCACGCCCGTGATGACCAGGTCGGGCAGGAAGGCGCTCCTCTCCACCACCTCCACCGTTACCCAGGCGGTCGACATGCCCTTCTGCCCGGCAGCGGTGAGGGTGTACCTGGTGGTTACCCGGGGCGCGACATCCAGCGAGCCGGCGGGCTGCACTCTGCCCGTCCCGTTATCGATGGTAACGACGGCGGCGTCAGATACGCTCCATCTCAGTGTAACGTTCTCGCCTGGCATGACGTTACTGGAACTGGCGGAGAAATCTTTGATCACCGGCCAGGGACTGACAGTCCCTGGCTCTATTGCGGCCGTGGCATTTTCAGCAGCCGGCATCACCTCAGGTTGATCTGCCGGCAGGCAGCCGGCCAGGATTATCAGCCCGGCCACCGCCATCATACAGCGCTCTGCCTTCATTGCATTTCAAGTATAGCAAAGAGGGAAGCGCCGCACATGGCGGACTTCGACAAAGTCGTATAATGCCTGTGTATTGAAAGCGGATTTATTTTGGAGTATGCTATTTTCTAAATGTGACCGGTTTGTGATTAAAGCGGCTGAAAGATGTCATATGGTTGAAGTTTTGAAAGAGAAATTCGATGCCATCGTAGTGGGGACGGGTCCGGGCAGGGCTGCCGTAGCCAGGGACCTCACAGTCAAGGGCGCAAATGACATCTTCAAGACATGGCGGATAGCCTCGCACCCGGGAGGTACCTGCAAGATCAACGACATCGTCAACTCCGACCTCAAGACGGAATATGACAACCTCTATGTCTGCGATTGCTCGGTGATAGCGGGCGCGCCTGAAGGTACGCCCGTACAATGGGAGTTATATGGATGACGATACCGCTCTTTGAAACCTACCCGGCGCTGGAGAAGCGTCTGCCCTGGATGCTTTTGGGCAAATGGCCTACACCCGTGCAGAAGCTCGATAAGCTGGGCAAAGCCGTGGGGCACGAGAACCTCTGGATAAAGAGGGATGACCTTTCCTCGGACTTCTACGGCGGCAACAAGGTGCGCAAGCTGGAATTCATGCTGGCCGACGCCCGCAGAAAGGGCATCAAGTGGGCTATCACCTTCGGCGGCATCGGCACCAACCACGGCCTGGCTACCACTGCGCATGCCTCCCGGCTGGGCATCAGGACGGCTCTCATACTGATTAAGCAGCCGTTGACCGCGCACGTCCAGGAAAACCTGCTGTTGGACCGCTGCTTCGGCGCGGAGATTCACTATGCTCCGAGCTTCACCGTCGGTCTTCTGCAAACAGCGGGTGTTTACCTGCGGCGCCTTAAGGTCTACTTCATCCCGCCCGGGGGTTCGTCTACCCTCGGCAGCATCGGCTATGTCAACGCCGCACTGGAGTTAAAAAAACAGGTGGAAGCCGGACTGCTGCCCGAGCCCGAGCACATTTACTGCGCGCTGGGCTCCAAGGGCACGATGGCAGGGCTGATGCTGGGCGCCAGGCTGGCCGGCATGAAGACACGGGTAACCGGCGTGAGGGTGGCCTCAGAATGGGTCACAAAGAGCGAGAATATAGTCCACCTGGCCAACCGCATGGTTGCCCTGCTGCGCAAATACGACAGGGACGTCCCCAAGCTTAAATTTACGCTGAACGACGTGCACATCAACCACGATTTCTTCGGCGGGCTCTATGGCAGGGTAACCGAGCAGGGACGGCAGGCCATAGAACTCATGCAAAAGACCGAGGGCATACGGCTCGAGGATGTATACACCGGCAAGACCATGGCCGCTCTGCTGGACTTGATCGCCGGGAATCCGGCGCTACGCAGTACCCCGATACTCTACTGGCATACTTATAACGGCGCCGACCTGGGACGTTTGCTGGCAGACAACCATGACTACACCGCGCTGCCACGGGAGCTGCACTGGTGCTTCGACGAAAAGCTGGCGCCCTGCCTTAAGGACAAATAAAGCGCGTTGAGGGCGCACATGGACACAACATTCGGGTGTACTTGAAGATACGTCCCTATGGCGGATCGATGTAGGGGCGGGTTTTCAAACCCGCCCGTTTATTAAGAGGGAGGCTGACTATGCTGGAAAAAGAAGGTTCGCCTGGTTCAGGCCTGAAGAAGTCGCTGGGGCTGCTGGACACGGTCTCCATCGAGGTGGGCGCCATCATCGGGGCTGGCATCTTCGCCCTGACAGGCCTGGCGGTGGGCAAATGCGGTCCCGGTGTACCGATCGCCTTCGTTATCGCGGCGCTGCCCATGGTGCTGGCGTTGCTGCCCATCGGCATGCTGGCATCCGTACTGCCCACCGTGGGAGGCAGCTTCCGCTATCCCAGCCGCATACTCAATCCTTTCTGGGGCTTCATCGGTGTGTGGGGCATCATGATGGGCATCATGCTGGGCGGCATGCCCATGTACGCACTCAACTTCGCCGACTACCTGCGCGTTATCTTCCCCATCTTCGACCGCAACCTGGTGGCCGTGATAGCCCTGTCTTTCTTCTTCGTAATCAACGTGGTGGGCATCAAGGCCGCCAGCATTGTGCAGGTCGGCATGTTCTTCGTACTGCTGGCGGCATTGCTGGTCTACATCACCTGGGGTATACCGGCCATAGACCCTGCCAATCTGACGCCCCTCTTCCCGGGCGGATTGGCCGGCCTGGTCATAGCCTCCGGCATGCTCTTCTTCGCCTATATGGGGGCCAACTTCATCATCGACCTGGGCGCCGAAATCAAGAACGCGGGCAGGAACATACCGCTGTCGTTCGCCATCAGCATGCCGATCATCATAGCTATCTACACCCTGATGGGGCTGGTGACCATCGGCGCCGCGCCGTCCAGCGTCTGCGCCAACCAGCCGCTCTCCGTGGCCGCCGGCCATTTCATGCCGCCCGGGCTGGCCCTTTTCTTCACCGTGGGCGGGGGTCTGCTGGCCCTGGCCACCACCATCAACGCCACCTTTATGTTCGCCTCGCGCTATATACTGGTCTTCGCCGAAGATGGAGTCTTCCCTCAGGCGCTGGCGGGTGTGAACAGGAGGTTCGGAACACCCCACTGGGGGCTGCTGGTCATGCTCGTGCTGTCACTGGCCTTCCTGCCACTGGGAGCATCGTCCTTCGAGGTACTGGCATACACAGCCTCCATCGGCTCAATCGTGCTGCTCTTCCCCATCCTCATAGCTGCCATGCGCTTCCCCCACAAAATGCCCGAGGCCTACGCCAGAGCGCCTTTCAAGCTGAAGGGCGTGTGGTTGCGAATCATACCCATCCTGGCCCTGCTCTTCGGCGCATTCTTCATCGCCGCGCTGGTCATGGAAAGCCTGACCGCTTTCCTCATACTGGTCGGCTGGATGGGCATCGGCATCATTTACTACGTTGTCCGCGACCGCTACCTGAAGAAAAGTCGCGGCGCAGGACTTGGCGCGATTGCAGACAAGCCGATGTAGGGGGGAAAACTCCAAATTCCAAAAACCAAAATCCAAACAAGGAAGGAAATCCTAAATCCTAATATCTAAACTCTAAACAATATCAAAATCCAAATTCTCAAGTTTTAGTTTTGATATTTGAATTTGTTTAGGATTTAGAGTTTAGAGTTTAGAATTTTATTTTTCAGGTATGAGCCCTCGCCTGATGGCGAAGTGGATAAGCTCTGTGCGGTTGTGCAGTCCCAGCTTCTGCATAACCCTCGCCCGGTGTACCTCGACGGTACGCGGGCTAATGAAAAGCCGCTCGGCAACCTCCGAGCTCGTGAATCCCTGCGCCGCCAGGTGCAGCACCTCTCGCTCGCGTGAGGTTAGCATATCGTACGGCTCCAGGCGGCTTTCCTCCGACCTCTGCAGATAAGCTTCTATCGCCCTGTCGGAAAGAGGCGGCGCCAGGTAGCGTCTGCCCAAGGATGCCTCGCGCACGGCGCGTACCAGCTCTTCGGGCGGCGAGTCCTTGAGGACGTATGAGCAGGCTCCGGCCTGCAGTGCCTCCACCACGTAGCAATCATTGCCGTACATGGAGAGCACTACAGCGGCAGTGTGGGGCGACCTCTTCCTGGCCTGACGGACAACGGCCAGCCCGCTCATATCGGCCAGCATCAGGTCGATGATCATGACATCTGGCTTGAGTTGACCGGCCATGAGGGCGGCCTCGGCGCCGCTGCCTGCTTCACCGCTTACGTGTATATCCGGCTCGGCCTCCAGCAATGCCTTGATGCCCTTGCGCACCACGTGATGATCGTCAACCAGCAAAACACTGATCATTGCCTAATCCGCCAGCACCTTTCTTGACCTTACGGGCAGGGGCAGTTCCACCGTGATCACCGTGCCCACCCCGGGAACAGAGGAAAGCGACAACCTGCCCCCTGCAATCAACGCACGGCCGCGCATGCCGTTGATGCCACTCGACCAGTTTTCCGCTATTTTATCGGCCTCGAAGCCGCGCCCGCTGTCTTCGATGCGCGCGGAAAGCACCCAGCGGTCCGACCACACTCTGACCCTCGCTTCTCCCGTGCCCGCATGCGCTGCCACGTTTTCCAGCGCCTCTTTTACGATGCGGTAAGCGGCCAGGCCGGTCTCCAGAGGTATCTTCTTGTGCAGCCCCTGGTGCTCAAACTGGACCGTCACGTGAGTCCTCGATGTGAAGCTTTCAAACAGGTAGAGCAGGGCCGGCAGCAGCCCCAGGTCGTCCAGCATCTTGGGACGCAGCTCCAGGGAGAGTTCGCGCGCCAGCGACATCATCTCGTTGATCAGCGACTGCGCCTCGCCCAGGGTGTAGCGTGCCTTGTCCGGCGCGGAGGCCATGGCATCACCCAGCAGCAATTTAAGCACGGCCAGCGACTGGCCCAGCCTATCGTGGAGTTCGCGGGCGATGGCCCTCCGCTCTCCCTCCTGTATGTCCACCAGCACCCTGGCAGTTGAAAGAGGGTCTTCCATAAGGCCACCATGATATGGTCCACCCCGCTGTTTGTCAATCCGTTGGTCGTTGCTGCCACAGCTTGATTTCCTGCCGCGGCGCCTGTAAGATTAACGCTGTTTTTGGCCTCAAGCGGGCTGTTTTTAAGGCAAAAGGATGAAGATCAGGGAGATTATACGGGAACAGGGCAAATGCCTCTCTTTTGAGTTCTTTCCGCCCAAAACGCCCATCGGCGAGGACGGGCTGCTGAAGCGTCTCGGGAAGTTAAAGGCATTCAAACCGTCTTTTATCTCGGTCACACAGCATGCCGGGATCGACACGCTGGGTAAGACCAAGCATATCGTTCGGAAGCTGCACGATGAGACAGGCCTGACAGTGATGCCGCATATCACCTGCGCCGACCCGCGCAGGAGCGAACTGGAGCCGGTCATCAACTATTACCAGGAACTGGGCACTGAGAATGTGCTGGCATTGCGCGGCGACCCCGGGGAATACGGGACCGACATTTTCGACGGCCAGGAGCACTTCCGCTTCGCCTCTGACCTGGTGCGCTTCCTGGCGACCTATAAAAGCTTCTGCATCGGCGTGGCCGTATACCCGGAGGGACACCTGGAATCGCCCAACCTGGGGCTGGACACCGCCTTCACCAAACAAAAAATAGACCAGGGAGCGGAGTTCGGCATCACGCAGATGTTCTTCGAGAATTTCCACTTTTACCAGATGCTGGACCGATTCGAGCGGGACGGAATCGGCATACCCATCATAGCCGGCATCATGCCCATCACCGACTTTCAGAAGGTCGAGCGCTTCAGCGAGCTGTCCGGTGTGGAAATACCTATCCCCATCATCACCAAGTTCGAGGAGAAGGAAGACCCAAATGACGTCGTCAAGGCCGGCATCGACCTGGCCACGGAGCAGTGCCTGGACCTGCTGGATAACGGCGTGCGTTGCTTACACTTCTACACGCTCAACCGTGATGAGGCCGTAACACAGATACTGGCCAATCTGGCTTCTGCGCTGGCATAGATCTTGTTTAAAGGCTTCCCAATCTGTAGGGGCGGGTTTAAAAACCCGCCCGATGCGGGCGCGCACCTGAAGGTACGCCCCTACATTATTTTCGCTCGCAATGACATGCAAAGCGCACCATTTTGACGTATGTAGCGGTTACCTGTAAGATTACACGAATTCTTTACACGTGCTAAAGGGGGATGACATGCAGGTATTAGACGGCATCAAGATCATTGAGCTCGTCCATATGCCGCCCGGCGAGCTGTGCAGCATGATCCTGGGCGATTTCGGGGCGGACATCGTCAAGGTGGAGGCCGTACCCCAGGCCGGCGGACGCAATCTGATCGATCCCGCCGAGGCCGAGGCGCTCAAGTCGCTGATGGCCTTCAATGCCCTCAACCGCAACAAAAAGAGCATCCGCCTGAACCTCAAATCGGAGGAGGGGAAAAAGGTTTTCTATAAACTGGCCAAAGAGGCCGATGTGGTCATCGAAGGCTTCCGCCCCGGTGTGGCCGGGCGCATGGGCGTGGACTACGAAACAATCAGCAAGCTCAACCCGCGCGTTGTATATTGTTCACTGAGCGGGTACGGACAGGATGGACCCTACAGCCAGAATCCGGGACACGACATCAACTACATCTCCATAGCCGGCGCGCTTAATCTCATCGGCTGGCCGGGCATGCCCCCTGCCATCCCGATGAATTTCCTGGCCGACTTCGCCGGCGCCTCCCTGCACGGTGTTATGGGTATCCTGCTGGCACTCTTCGCACGCCAATCTTCGGGCAAGGGGCAGTTTGTGGATATATCCTATACAGACAGCGTGATAACCCTTATGACCTTCTTCCTGCAGCAACATTTCGCGGGCGGCATGAAGTTCCCCCGCGGGCAGTGGGCGCTGTCCGGAGGTTACCCCTATTACCAAACCTACGAGACATCCGACGGCAAGCTGATCAGCGTGGGATGCGTGGAGCCCTGGTTCTGGGAAAATATGTGCCGCGCCATCGGCCGGGACGACCTCAAGGGATTCAGCTTCAAACCCGACCATTTCATGCAGCCGCAACCGGATGAGGCATGGCAACGGGTTGCGGAGGAGGTCAGAAAGGTCTTCCTGACAAAGACGCGCGACGAGTGGTTCGAAATCCTGTGCAAACACGACGCGCCGGCCGGAAAGGTTTACGAGATAGACGAAATCTTCACCGATCCGCAGCTCCTGCACCGCAAGATGCTGCTGGAATTCGACCATCCAAAGCTGGGCAAGGTCAGGCAGCCCGGCATCGCGCTCAAGCTCTCGCAGACACCGGGCAGCGTGCGAAGCATGGCGCCCTTCTCAGGCGAGAACACTGACGAGGTAATGAGGTCTTTGGGCTATAGCGAACAGGATATCGACGGCTTGCGCAAAGCTAATGCAATAGGCTAAAATTTGGCATACAGGAGGTGGGAATATGGCAGCCAAAGCATTCGTACTGGTGACGACATCGGTGGGACAGACTAAATCGGTCCTCACTCATCTCAAGAAGCTCGACGGGATAAAGAGCGTCGATGCCGTGATGGGACCTTACGACATCATAGCTGTCGTAGAGGGAGAATCAGTGGATAACGTGGGCAAGCTCATCACCGAGCAATTCCACAAGATAAGCGGCATCGAGCGCACAACTACCTGCCAGACGATCAGGATAGCCTGATAATCCCTGCCATGGACTGCGTGTTCTGCAAGATCGCGGCCGGGACCATACCGGCGGATATCGTCTACAGCGATGAGGAAATGCTGGCGTTCCGCGATATCCATCCAATGGCGCCCGTGCATGATGTCCTTATCCCCAGGAAACACATAGACTCCCTGAACGGCCTCTCCGCAGCCGACCAGTCACTGGCCGGCAGGATGATATTGGCAGCGGCCAACATTGCCAGGAAGGAGGGCATCGCGGAGTCGGGCTACAGGCTGGCTATTAATAATGGCCCGGACGGCACGCAGGTTGTCCCACACCTCCACATCCACATCCTGGGAGGATGCATGCTCTCGGAGAAACTGGGCTAAGCCACGGCTGAAAGCGCGCCTAGCTTTTCAATGATCTGCTCGATGGCCTCGTCCGGCGTGGAAGCCCCTGCAGTTATACCCACGGCCTTTCTCCCCTTTAACCACTCCGCATTTATCTCGCCGGCGTTTTCGATATGATGCGTCTCCACTATATGCTGGCAGACCTCGGCCAGGCGCCGGGTGTTGGCGCTGTTGTGCCCACCCACTACGATCATGAGGTCGCTGATACCGGCCAGTTCCTCGGCCGCCAATTGCCTTTTCTGCGTCTCCTGGCAGAGCGTATTCTCCACCCTGATCTCCCTGGCCCGGGGCAGCAGCCTTTGATTGAGCCTGTTGACAAAGGCGGTGAACTCAGCCCTGCTCTGCGTGGTCTGCGCCAGTATGCCGATGCGCGCCGGCAGCTTCTCAATCGGCACATCGTCGGCATTCATTGACGCAATGGCTTTATCACCAGCCCAACCCAGCAGGCCACGCACTTCGGGGTGGCTGGCCTCTCCGAAAATAATAACGCCGAAGCCGGCATTGGCCAGCCGCCGGGCCGCTTTCTGCGCGCTGCGCACAATGGGGCACGTTGTGTCTATTACTTCGGCCCCTCGCGCCTGTATCTTCTCCAGCACGGCCGGAGCAACACCGTGCGACGATACGGCGATCACGCCGCCTTCCAGCTTACCCACATCTTCCGCCACTCCCACTCCCAACCCCTTAAGCCGGGCGACGACAGTCCTGTTGTGGACGATGGGCCCAAGGGTAACGATGCGCCGCTCCCGGCGTGCCGAGCTCTCGATAATCTTGAGGGCGCGCCGCACTCCGAAGCAGAATCCGAGCTCGCGGGCTTTCTCTATCTTCATATGGGGTAGATTATAGCGCCGATAATTTGCTGCGTCACCGTGCGGGCGGGTTTAAAAACCCGCCCCGACAGTGCCTGCTACTTGTAATCGTAAAATCCCTTGCCTGTCTTGCGTCCCAGGTGGCCGGCCGTGACCATTTTGCGCAGCAGGACGGGGGCTACAAACTTGGGATTCTTGGTCTCGGCATAGATAGCGTCCATGACGAAGAGCAGCGTATCCAGCCCTACCATGTCGGCCAGTGTGAGCGGACCCATGGGATGGTTGAGGCCGAGCTGCACACCGATATCGATGTCTTCCCTGGTGGCCACACCGTTCTCGTACATTTCGAAGGCCTCCACCATGTAGGGCAGGAAAGAGCGGTTGACGATGAAGCCCGGCCTGTCCGGGGCGGTGATGACGGTCTTGCCCAGCGACTTGCCCCAATCCACCGCCGTCTCAAGTGTCTCTTTGCTGGTGGTGATGGTCTTGACCAGCTCCAGCAACTTCATGAGTGGCACAGGATTGAAGAAATGGCAGCCCAGCACCTTGTCGGGCCGCTTTGTCACCGCCGCCACGTCCATGACCGATAGGCAGGACGTGTTTGTGCTCAGTATGGCGCCGGGGCGGCAGATGCTATCCAGGTCGATGAATATCTTTTTCTTGAGCTCGAGATTCTCGATGGCTGCCTCCACCACCAGGTCGCAATCCTTGAAATCCATCATGTCAGTTGTACCCTTGATCTTGGCAAGCGTGCTGTCCATATCGGCCTGGGACAGCTTGCCCTTCTCCGCTGCCTTTGCCAGCGATCCTCTGACGGCGCCCATGCCCTTGTCCAGCAACTCCTTGCTAATTTCAGATACGACCACGTCGTAACCAGCCCTGGCGCTAACCTCGGCGATACCGCGTCCCATCAGGCCGCAACCCACAACTCCTACTTTCTTGATTGCCATGATATACCCTCCTGTAAAATGTTATTTGGCTTTAAAATCCGCCTTGCGCTTCTCGATAAATGCCTGACGTCCCTCCTGGAAATCCTCCGTGTGTGTAACAGCCCTTTCAAGCTGATGCTCGATCTCCAGACCGTTAAGCAGCGTGGTATTCAAGCCCAGCATCATGGCCTGCTTGGCAGCCCTGGCTGCCAGCGGCGCCGGCTTGAGCAGTGTCTCGGCCATCTTCTTAGCTTCGTTCATCAGCTCAGATGCAGGCACGACCCGGTTGACCAGGCCGATGCGGTAGGCTTCCTGTGCATCGATGGGCCGGCCCGACGTAAGCATCTCAGCAGCTTTTGCCAGCGCAATAGCCCTGGGCAAACGCTGTGTGCCGCCCCAGCCGGGGATGAGGCCCAGGTTGATCTCAGGAAAGCCGAAGGTGGCGTTCTCAGCGGCGATCCTGACATCGCAGGCCAGAGCCACTTCGAAACCACCGCCCAGGCATGCGCCGTTGATGGCAGCGATGATAGGCTTCCAGATCTGCATATCTTCGCAGATGGCCGGCGCCGGCATTTCGCCGCGATGGGCGCTTTGCTGTATCAGCGGTAATGTGGTTTTGATATCGGCCCCCACGGAGAAGGCACGCTCGCCGGACCCGGTGAGGATGGCCACCCACAGACCCTCATCGGCGTTGAAATCGTAAAAACATTTGTTGACCTCGCTGATCTGCTGCGGGTCGAACGAGTTAAGGGCTTCAGGACGGTTGAGCGTGATTATGGCCAGCCTGCCCTCTTTCTGATAACCTACTGCCATGATAATCCTCCTTCTTTGTCGATTGATAAACGCCAAATTATATCAAAATAGCGAATTGACGTTTAACAATATCTACCAGCCTTGCGGTCATTGACGCACTACGTCATTGCGAGCGAAGCGAAGCAATCTTTGGAATCGAAGATGTCATGCTATGAGATTGCTTCGTCACTGCGTTCCTCGCAATGACAGATCGGGAAAACCGGCTATGCCCGCCGATTAAATCCTGTTTTACTTTAGTGCTTCGGCCATCTCGCGGGCCAGCCTCTCGCTTTCCTCGCCGTCCAACCCATCACCCACCTCCAGCTTGCGTACCATGTTCTTTATCTCGGGAGACTTTTCGAAGAGCCTGGCGATCCTGTTATTCTGCTCGGCTATGACAGAGTCCAGAGCCGTGAAATCCACACCGAGGTCAAGTTTGCTGTTGAAAAAGTAGATTAGCCGCTTGACCGACCGCGGGTCGTCTATGGGCACCAGGTAATACGGAACGGGCACCCACAGGTTGACTGCCGGTATGCCACGCTGCCCTGCCAGCCAGGCCAGATATGAACTCAGGGTGGGCTTCTGGCCGGGTGGGGTCTCGTAATCGTTATCGCCAACAACGTTATAAGGCTCCAGAGCGGCCTTGATCTCCTTGTTATTAACGATTGAAATAAGCAGCCGCGGGACCGTATGGGCGGCGGACGAGATCATGGCGCCCACGGTGTATATCTCCTTGACCTTGCAATCCTGCTCTGACACGTCCAGCAGCGATGTCAGGAACCGGTGCCAGCGCATCCTGGGGATACTGCTCTTGAAAATGACCAGCCCCTTGCTGTCGGAGACGTAGAGCTTGCTCTGAGGAAAGCCTGCGACACCGTCCACTACATTCACGCCACCCATGGGGAAAAAGCCCTCGGGCGGTATCTCGCCGAACTCCCTGCAGCCCAGGGATTGCATGAGATAGTCCGCCGTCCGTTCAGCCAGGCTGCTGGCATCCTCGGCCCAGGCAACTATCAAGACAGACCCTTTCAGGTCAGGACTGCCGCTCAATCTAATAGCCTCTTCCCCGCTCAATGCTGCTCTCCTCCACCATCATGTTTAAAGAATTTATCTATATCTTCGAGTATCTTTTTCTTATCATCCTCGGTAATCAGCCCTTCGCTCTCGGCCGCAGCCACAGTAGACTCTTTGAGCCGGTCCAGCTGTTGTTTGATCTCGTCGGGGAGTTTCTCATAGAGCCGTGTCAGCTCGCTTTCGCTCTGCCGGGCCATCTCATCTATAACTTCCATGTCTATCCACATATCCAGGGCGGCCGAAAGCACCTCGAGAACCGACTTGGACCCCTTGGGATAAGGGAAGGGGAAACCTTGCAGGTAGACCGGTATCTCTCCCATAATGCAGACCGCATCGATGCCACGGCGACGGGCTATGCCCAGCAACAGCCCGTTGAGGCCGGCTATATTGCCCTCGCCCCCGCGTCCCTCGATATCTGACATCAGCACTGCATTATCATAACTTTTAAATTCTGCTATAAGGTTTGGCGAGTTGGGCACAGCCCAGGCGCGCGACCTGGCGGTATGATGTATGGGCGATACCGCTGCGCCGGAAGTGTAAATACGTCTGCAAGCGTACTTCTCAGCTACATCCAGCACCAGGTTGGCCATGCCATAGGCCATGCTGCCTGTGGCGTAAACGCCCCCTCCCTCGGCCGGCTGCTCTTCCCCGATAAATATAATAAGGTCGCTCCTGCCGTTCCTGTGGTAGAAAAAATCGCTGGCGGGAAAATCCAGCTCAACCAGCTCGCCGCCTCTAATAATCACTTTCCTGGGATAGAAAAATTCATAGGGCTCTATCTGAGCCATCTGCTCGGCGCGCAACGACCTGCGCAACGTGTCAAGAGCGATCAGGCCGATATTGCCGATACCCGGCCAGGCCGCGATCATCACCGGGTCGATCAACCCGGGCTCTTTTATATAGCGGATCCCCATATATTTCCCTCCGGCAAATTGATTATAGCATACCAGGTGTTGGCTAAACGGCAAACTGCATACAATTCCAGCGGTGCGATATTCGGAGGACGGTTAGTCAGCTATATAAAAACTTGACATTGAGACGCATAATCAAGATGATATTAAACAGAGCAGGCATTGTGAAGTGAAGCGAGCAGGCCGTGCCGCCGCCGCAGGGGCGGCCGTCAAGAAAAAGTTCAGTGGGCTGCCGAAAATCCTCATTGCGGACGACAGCGAGGAGAGCCTGCGCCTCTACAGCACCATTTTAAAAAACAAAGGCTACCGTATCACCACTGCCGTAAACGGAATGGAGGCACTAAAGAAAGCACGCAAGGACCCGCCTGAACTAATATTCTCAGATATACTCATGCCCGTCATGGACGGGTTTCGTCTTTTACAGGAATGCAAAGCAGACCCGGCCTTGAGCAATATCCGGTTCGTTTTCATCACCGGCGCATTTACTGACAACAAAGACGAGGAGCTCGGGCTCAAGCTGGGCGCCGATGTGTTCCTGCGCAAGCCCATCGAGCCGGACGAACTCCTGCATGCACTGGAGGAAGTACTTTCCATCAAACCCACGGCCGGAAAGAGGCGGCACAAGCCGAAAGAAGATAAGCGCAGACCGGAGAACGACCTGTACAATGCCGCCATCATGCAGAAGCTCGAGCAGAAGATGCAGGCACTGGAAGATGAGATAGCGGACCACCAGAAATCCGAGGAATCCCTGGCAAAAAGCGAGGAACAATACCGCTATCTTTTCGAGACCATGGATCAGGGCGTGATGTGCTGGGCCGAAGGCAGTGTAATATCGGCTAACCCGGCGGCGGCCAGGATACTGGGCATGGACGACAAAGACCTGCTGGGACGGACCGCAGCCGATCCCATTTGGAAAGCCTTTTACGAGGATGGGAGCGATTTTGCTGCCGACGATTTCCCGGTAACCGTGGCGTTTAAAACCGGCAGACCTGTGCGAGATGTGACCATGGGGTTTTTCAACGGCAGGGATGATAAATTTCATTGGATCCGGGTTAGCGGCATACCCCAGTTCCACCCCGGTGAAGACAGGCCTTATCAGGTCTATGCCACCCTGGATGATATCACAGACCGCTTTTTCGCCTTCAAAGCGCTGCAGGAGAGCGAGTCGCGCATGTCGGCCATCCTTGAAAATACCCAGGACGCTATGTGGTCGGTCGACCGCGATTTCCGCCTGATTGCGGCCAACAACAGCGCTCGCAAATTCTATAAACAAATTTACGGCGTCACCCTTACTGAGGGTATGGACGTACGTTCTGCGATGCCCTGGGAAAACAGTGACCCCTGGACCGCGGTCGGGCAGCGGATATTGAACGGCGAGAGGGTTACATTTGAAAAGCGCTACGACTTTGCCGAAAGCCCCGCCTATTACGAATTCTCGATCAGCCCCATCGTTTCAGCATCCGGGCGAGTTACGGGAGCCGCGAGTTCCGCCAAGGATATAACCGAGCGTAAAAAGGCAGAGCAGCAGATGAAGGAGAGCGAGGAGATCTTCCGCAAGGCGGTACAGAGCACCACCGACATCGTCTGGGATTGGGACATCGGCAGCGGCCACGTAGAGTGGTACGGGGACATCGACGGCATGCTGGGATATAACCGCGATGAATTCCCTCGCACCCTGGCAGCCTGGGAAAACGCGCTGCACCCGGACGACCACGACCGTGTCATGGCAGCGCTCGATCGTCATGCCGAAACCGGTGAGCCATATAACGTCGAGTATCGCATCGTGCGCAGAGACGGGTCGCTGCGCAACTGGATCGACCGCGGTCTGGTGATCTATGATGAAAACGGCAAGATCACCCATTCTATAGGGGCTTGCGTCGATATCACGGAACACAGGCAATCGGAGCAGCGGGGCAGGATACGCCGCGACCTGGCCTTGAAGTTAGCCGGATGCGCAGACATGCAGACAGCGCTCCGATACTGCCTGGATGCTGCTATCGAGATCTCCGGGTTCGACACGGGCGCGATCTTTATCCGTGATGAAAAGAGCGGCGATTTCAAGGCCGCATGCCACCACGGGGGCTCTGCATACCTGGAAGAACACTACTCTGTCCTGAAAGCCGATTCCGTTGACGCCCGCATCAGAAGGAAAGGCCAGTCAATTTACGTAACAGCCGAGGAGTTCACAACTCCATTTGACGAACAGCTCAGGCCGGAGGGGCTGACATTCGATGCGATGATACCGGTCGTTTACCAGGGACGGGTTATAGCCAGCCTGGATCTCTTTTCTCATACGCAAAATAATCTGCCCCTCGTAATCCGGGATTCGCTGGAAGCGATAGCCGCCGATATCGGCATTATCATCGACCGTATCTCCTCCAGACAGGCTTTACAGGACAGCGAGGAGAAATACCGGCTGGTGGTCGAAAACGCCGGCGAGGCCATCTTTGTAGCGCAGGACGGTATGCTGAAATTTGCCAACCAGAATACCGCCAGCATGATTGGTTACCAGGGAAAAGACCTGTCATCAAAACCCTTCATTGATTTCATACACCCGGATGACAGGGAGTTTGTTGTCGAAAGGCATCTACGCCGACTCAAGGGTGAAATATTCGAGGAAACATATCCCTTCCGCGTAGTCAAGCGCGACGGACAGATGCGCTGGGTAGAGATACAGGCGGTTTTGATACAGTGGGAGGAACGGCCGGCCACACTCAATTTTATTACAGATATCACCGAGCGCAGGCGGGCGGAAAAAGCGCTGATCGAGAGCGAAATAAAATACCGCAGCCTGGTTGACACATCGTCGTCCGGCGTGGCGGTGGCCGACGAAACGGGCAACCTCACCTTAGTCAACGACCGGCTGTGCCAGATCTACGGTTATGACAAGGACGAGGTGATGGGCAGGCAGTTCTTTGACTTCATACACCCGGATGACAGGGAAAGGATAACCGCAGACTTCCTGGAGGCCGTGACAAAGAACCAGACGCTGCCCGCAATTGAGTTCCGCGGCGTGCGCAAAGATGGTTCCATTGTCTGGCTGTTCACCAATCCCAGCACCCTGATAATAGAGGGGCGCTTAACAGGCTTCAGTGTGATCATCCAGGATATCACTCAGCTTAAACAGGCAGAGGCAGCCCTCAAGGAGAGCGCGCAGCGCTACCGCTCGCTTTTCCAGCATAATCCAAATGCTGTATATTCTCTGGACCTTCAGGGACGCTTCACCAGCATCAACGCCGCCGCGACTGCACTCTCCGGTTACTCGGAAGCGGAGGCGGAGAAGATGTCTTTGCAGCAGATTATAGCGTCTGAATACCTGGAGACCGTGCGGCGCAATTTTGCCAGAGCTTGCGGAGGAGAGCCCCAGGCCTACGAGTTAGCAATAATCACCAAAAACGGCAAGAAAATCGACTGCTTCGTCACCAGCACTCCTATCATCATCGACGGCAAGGTGATCGGCGTCTACGGCATAGCCGAGGACATAACCGGGCGCAAAAAGGCGGCTCAAGACCTAAAAGCGGCCCTGGAGAAAGCCAGCTCCACGCTGGATGGGACCATCGAAGCCATAGCCATGATGAGCGAGTTGCGAGATCCCTACACCGCGGGCCACCAGCGCATGGTCAGCCAGCTTGCAGTAGCCATAGCTACTGAGATCGGCATGGAGCAGAACAGGGTAGAGGACCTGGCCGTGGCAGGCTTGCTTCACGATGTCGGCAAGGTCTATGTCCCTTCGGAGATACTGAGCAAGCCGGGCAAGCTCACCGATCTCGAGCTCGGGCTGGCCAAGGCCCATGCCGAAGCCAGCTATAACATCGTCAGGTCCATAAAATTTTCAGGACCGATTGCGCACATAGTGTGGCAGCACCACGAAAGAATGGATGGTTCCGGATATCCGCAGGGACTGGTCGGCGACCAGATCATGCTGGAAGCCAGGATTTTAGCCGTGGCAGATGTGGTCGAGGCCATGGTCTCACACCGTCCCTACCGTCCCGCCCTGGGACTGGAGAAAGCGCTGGACGAGATAACAAGCAAACGCGCTGTCCTCTACGATGCGCAGGCAGTAGACGCCTGCCTGGTACAATTCAACGAGAAGGGCTTCCAGTTCCATGATTAGCGGCAGGGTTCGGCAGCGCCTGCTGCCTTTGAGGCATAGCGGCGGCTGCCGGCAAGACTGAGGATGAGCAAGATTATGAGCGCCGATACCCCGGCTTTCAGCCTGCTTAGCAAAGATGACCTCTACCTTTTCAACGAGGGCAGCCACCTGCGCCTCTATGACAAGCTGGGGGCCCACCCGGTTTCCGGGGATGGACACGACGGCACTTACTTCGCCGTCTGGGCGCCCAACGCACATCACGTTTATGTTGCAGGGGATTTCAATCAATGGGCAAAGAGGGGCGCCAGGCTGACTCCGCGCGGTGATTCCGGTATCTGGTAGGGCTTCGTCCCCGGCCTCAGCCAGGGCGCCCTCTACAAGTACCATATCGAGTCCAATGTACGCCGCTACAGGGTGGACAAGGCCGACCCCTTTGCATTCCACTGCGAAACCCCGCCCAAAACGGCATCGGTGGTCTGGGATCTTTCCTATACGTGGGAGGACCGGCAGTGGATGGACCGGCGCAGGGAGGCCAACGGACTGGAGTGCCCAATATCAATTTACGAGGTACACCCGGGTTCCTGGATGCGCCTGCCGGAAGAAAATAATAGGCATCTCAGCTACAGGGAACTGGCGCCAAGGCTGGCTGATTATGTCAGTAAAATGGGGTTCACACACGTGGAGCTGATGCCGGTCACGGAACATCCTTTCTATGGCTCCTGGGGATACCAGGTAACAGGGTATTTCGCGCCCACCAGCCGCTACGGCACCCCCCAGGACTTCATGTACCTGGTCGATTACCTGCACCAGCATAATATCGGTGTCATGCTCGACTGGGTACCCTCGCATTTCCCGAGCGATGCCCACGGGCTGGGATTTTTCGACGGCACGCACCTGTATGAACATTCCGACCCGGGCGGGTTCGAATGGATAGACTGCAACGATTCATTGCACAGCGTGGTGAGCTACCTGCGCCGCGGGCGCTCCACCGGGGACATATTTTTAGTAGTCTTGAATTTCACTCCCGTACCGCATGCGGGCTACCGGGTGGGCGCTCCGCGCGGAGGACATTGGAAAGAGGTGCTCAACAGCGATGCTGAGATATACGGCGGGAGCGGCCAGGGCAATCTCGGAGGAGTAGAGACCGTGTCACGTGCCGTTCACGGCAGGCCTTTTTCACTCAGCATCATGCTGCCGCCGCTGGCGGCAGTGGTTTTCAAATCGTCCATGCCGGGATAGGCCATCAGGGAAACAGGCTGACGGGCGGACATAAATGTCCGCCCATGCATCTAGATTTAATCACGGTCATTTTTAAATAGATATCTCCACCTTGATGGTGGTGCCCCTGCCCCTGACCGAATCGATATCCATCTTCCCGTCCAGCATCTGCACTCGCTCCACTATGCCGGCCAGCCCCAGCTTGCCGTCCCGTGGCAGCGAATCGATTTTGCCGGCCAGGTCAAATCCCACGCCGTTGTCGGTCACACTGACGCGCACGCTGCTCTCAAGATATTCGATACGCACGGTGGCCGATGAGACCTTGGCATGTTTGGCAGCATTGATAAGGGCCTCCTGGATAATCCTGAAAAGCGCCAGCTCCGTGTCCGGCTGGAGCCTTTTTTGTTCGCCGGTGGTGACGATCTCCACTTCCATGTCATACATTTTTTTTAATTCACTGCTCAGCCATTCCAGCACCGGCAGCAGGCCGAGGTCATCCAGGACTGGCGGGCGCAACTGACGGCTGAACCTCCTGACCTCCTCCACTGCCCATTTCAGCCTCTTGTATATGGCATTGAGCCTGGTTGTTTCCGGGCCCTTGAGATCGGGTTTGCCCGCCAGGAAATTATCCATCTGGTAGATCAGTGCCACCAGCGTCTGCACTGTTGTATCGTGCAGCTCCCTGGCTATATACTTGCGCTCCTCCTCCTGCACCCGCGTGATCTGCCTGGCGTAGTAGCGCAGGTTCTGCTCCGCCAGGTGCCTTTCCGTTACATCCTCCAGTATCTCGATAGCACCGATCACCTTCCCCCGGCTGGTCAGGGGGCTGGCCGTGAAATGGTACCACTTGCCGTTCTCACCCAGCGATGGGAAGAAGTCTTCAGCTTCATAGGCGCCTCTGATCAGAGATGACTTCCTGGCGTTGCCGTGGTAGCTGGCCGATATCTCCTCCTCCGAAGCCCCATCCGTTATGAGGTCGGCCAGAACAGGCCTTTCATTACTGTAGAAAGCCTTCCACTGGTTGCCTGTGCCCAGCACTTCATCCTTGCTGATGCCCGACAGCACCTCCAGGGCCCTGTTCCACTGGATAACGTGGTGCCTCTTGTTGACGGCAAAAACAGGAAGAGGAAAGCGGCCCAGCACGCGGGCCAGTATCACATCGGAGCTGGTAAGCAGGTCTTCCCTGTTAAGATACAGCTTTACTACGAAAAATATGAGCACGCCTGCCGTGATAGCCAGGGCAACCAGCAGGATAAAGATGATGTTTACGTATGACATGGCCGCCCGGTCAGGTCAGGTCCTTGAGGCTCAACCAGTTCCTCTTCAGGGCCTCGACCACCGCCTCTGTCCTTGAACCAACCCCCAGCTTACTGAAAATGGTTCTCAGGTGGCTCTCTATGGTGCTCACGCTCAGGTGAAGCTCCTGTGCTATAGCATTGTTGCTGAGCCCGCCGGCGGCCAGTTTGAGTACGGTTATCTCTCTCTCACTGAGCAGGTCCAGAGAGGGCTCTTCCGGGGCCTCACCCTTGCCCGCTCGAAATTTCTGCAGCACCTTCTTGGCTATATTAGGATGGAGCACCGACTCACCCCTGTGCACAGCCTTTATCGCCTCTACAAGGTCAGACACGCCGACATCCTTCAGCAGGTAGCCGGCAGCCCCGGCGGAAAGCACCGAGAAAATATATTGCTCGTCATCGTAGGCAGTGAGTACCAGTATAGATACAGCCGGTTGAAACGATTTGATCTGCCTGGTCGCTTCAATTCCGTTCAACCTGGGCATGGCCACGTCCATCAGGATTACATCGGGCCTCAGCTCACGCGCCAGCTTGACAGCCTCTTCACCATCGCTCGCCTCACCAACAACCCTGAACTCGGGTTCGCGCGATAATGCTTCGCGGATGCTCTCCCTTACAACAGCATGGTCTTCGGCCAGCAGTATCTTAATCGAATCCAATTCACGTTTATCCCGTCTAAATTTGCAGTAAGTATACAACTGCGCTTAAGCGCAAGTAAAGACGTCTTCCCGATCTAGACCGCACCCTGGCCAATTGCACAGGCCCGGCAAACCTACTTAGCATCCGTGCCCAGCGCACCCTGCAGCAAGTCGGCCAGTTCCATTTCAACACCTCCAGTTCTCTGCGCTATATAGAATATTGAGTATTTCGGCCCGATGCAAAGTGTTTATGCCAGAAAGACAATATCTTCGATGCAGGAGATCGTTATAACCTTCTTGATATTAAGATGTTAAAGCGAGTATATCTCCTGGCCGAACATGTGGACCCAGTTTTTCTTAAGCGCTCCGGCCGCTTCGGCTGTTTTATCCACGCCTATGATGACGATGGGCTGCCGTGCTAATGGCAAATACAGGCGCATTTTTAACCGGCGATTAACCGATCATCGCCTGGTACCGGCATCATTGCAGGTAGTTGTCCAGCACCTGCTGGAAGGGGGTTACAGAGATACTCATATCTCCGCTGTAGGGGAAATCCATTATCAGGATAGTGAAAATAATAAGCACGATCAGTACCGCCAGGAGCGTGGTCATAGTAAGCTGCGCATAGAGGTTCTGCGACCCGAAAAAGAAGGTGAACACCACCGTGATAATGCCTCCCAGAAGAAGCACGAACCACAGCGAGGGATGTATTCCCGACCTGGCATCTTGAAGGCGCTGCCTCCTCATCTCAACCGCATTGTTCATCTTTTTTAACATTTCACTGAAAAATATCTTCTCCCTGTCGGTTTTAGGGTCAAATCTCGCGGTTATTTCCCAGACCTTATCGGCGGCCGCCTGCGCCTCTGTGCTTTTCTCACCGAGCTGCATCTGCGGCCACTCGTATTTGATTACCGTGTTAATATAATTGGCGTTGGCTTCAATGAACTGGCTCCTGAACGGTTCCGACAATCCCACGGTGTCGCGGTAAATTTGAGCAAAGTAGTTGGCTTCCGTCACAGTATTGTTCTGCGCCCTGTCGAAGTCCTGCCAGACGATCACCAGCACGAAGGCCAGCATGACAGCATAGATTACACCGATGGTGCTGAAAATAGGGCCGGCGATATCATGGTGTTCTTTGAATTTCTTGATGTCTACCAGGTGGCGTACCAGCAACACACCACCCACGGCAATGCCCACGGCTATAGCCAGCATGCTAACAGCTATTACCCAGGTCGGAATATTCAGCAGCATCCATTGTTGTAACGGCATATTTACCTCGCTTGCTTATTCTGCCCCTATTAAACTACTGCAGGCACAGCCCGTCAAACTACGCAGGTTATAAAAGTTTGATGCCGCACCTGAAAGGGACAGCTTGAAACTGCTGCCTCTTATTTGTAGAATGTTACGCGTATTGCCACAATGCACGGCGGGGCGCAACCGCCTGCCGTCAGCAAAATTGGAGGATAGCGCATGGAAGAATTGAAGCAGCTTGTGATAGGCGGCAAGGCCGACAGGGCTGCGGCCATGGTCGCGAAGCTACTGGACGAAGGCGGATCAGCTGAAGCGCTGATGGAGAAAGCACTGATTCCCGCCATGGACGTGGTCGGCAAGCTCTTCCAGGACGGTGAATATTTTCTGCCCGAGCTGCTGGTGTCGGCCAAGGCCATGCAGAAAAGCGTGGAGGTGATCAAGCAGCGCTCACCTGCCGGTACAGTCACCAAAAGTGGCAAGGCCGTGGTGGGCACGGTTAAAGGTGACCTTCACGATATCGGCAAAAACCTGCTTGTCATGTCGCTTGAGGGCGCCGGCTTCGAGGTAGTGGACCTCGGCACAGACGTTTCAGCAGAGCAGTTTGTGGGGGCCGTCAAAAAGCATAAGCCCAATGTAGTGGGCATGTCGGCCCTGCTCTCCACCACAATGTACATGATGAAAGACGTTATCGAGGCCATCGATAAGGAGGGCTTGCACGCGAGTGTAAAAATTATGGTCGGCGGCGCCCCGCTCAACGATGATTACGCTAAAAAGATTGGCGCGGATTTTTACGGTCCCGACTGCATTTCCGGCAGGGATTACGTGCGCTCTATCACAGCCTGAAAGGATTGAGCAGTTCATATGCCATGGGGAGGAGGCAGCGCATGAGCAGCAAAAGCAGAGGCGGCAATGACGCCGGACGAATACAAGCAGGACATCCTTGAAAGCTACCGCATCGGCCGTGCTAAAAACCGCCACATCCTGGGGACCACGCACGAGATACAGTACACTATGCCCGACGAAAACATCAGGGTCCTCTTCGAAACGGTCAGGGACATACAGGCCGGCATGTATGATTAGCAGTTACACGTAGCAATCGGCGAAAAGGCTTTGCCTGAGCGATGTTTTGCCCCATTATTCAGGTTGAAACGAATTTTTTATGTTATAATCGTGAGACGGTTTTTCAGTCCATAGTACACGTGTGTTGTATGGCTTATATGATACATAGCGGTCCGGACCGCAGTTCAAGGTTGTCCAAGGTATGAGGCAGACATAGAGGCAATGCATGGCAAATCCGCATAAACCATCCCCCGGAAAAAGCGCTCGCAGCGGGAAGAACGTTGCCGGCCCGGCTGACCAAACCGCACTGGGGCAGGCCCTGCTCCAGAGCACCGGCGCCGGCATCTACATAGTCCAGAAGGGCAAGTTCGTCTACCTAAGCCCCTTTTTTGAGACTCTTACAGGCTATTCCTCAAAGGAACTCCTGGGGCAGAACTCAATCAACCTTATACATCCCGACGACCGCGAGGCGGTGCGCAAGACGGCTGTTAATAATCTCAAGCGGCGCCGGGTTGCGAGTCCCTATGAATACCGTTTTCTCAAAAAGAACGGCAATGTCATGTGGGTGATAGAGAGAATATCGTCGATCGATTATAAGGGGCAGCGCGCCGTCCTGGGCAGCTTCATGGACATCCACCAGCGCAAAGAGCTCGAGGAAGCCGTGGCCGCGTCAGAACAACGGTACAGCGCTATGCTATCCCAGATGCATGACGCCTGTTTCGAGGTGGACCTGGCCAGCAATTTCATTTTCGTCAATAATTCCATGTGCTGCAGCCTTCGCTATAAGCTCAATGAACTGGACGGCAAGAATGCCAACATCATCATCCCCGAGGAGGATCAGGAGGCCGTCTACCAGGCCTTTAACCAGGTTTTTAAATCGGGCAAGATAAACACCGGTTTCGCTCACAGGGTAAGGCGAAAGGATGGCATCATTCTGCAGATTGAATCCACAATCTCGCCGGTCCGGGACAGGGGAGGCAAGATGGCAGGCTTTATCTGCGTCAGCCGCGATGTCACTGAGAGCAAACGCCTGGAGGCGGCTCTTCACAAGTCGGAGGAGAGGTACCGCACCATCCTCGAGCAGATGTACGACTCATACTACGAGGTGGACCTGGCCGGCAATTTTACATTCGTAAACGACTCTGTCTGCAGGAATCTTCTCTGTACCAGGGAGGAGTTGCTGGGCAAAAATTTCGGCTCCAGCGTCCCGCCGGATGAAGTCAAGAATATGTTCCGGGCCTTCAACGAGGTATTCAGGACCGGTCAGACGAGCAAGGCCTTCTCGCACAGGATACTGCGCAGAGACGGGCAAATGCTATACGCGGAGACGTCTATCGAGCTGCGCAGGGACGAGAATGGCCAGCCCATTGGCTTCCGCAGCATCTCCCGCGACGTCACCGAGCGCAGGCAGCTGGAACAGACGCTGCAGGGGGAGAAGCACTTCACAGACTCCGTCCTGGACAGTATGCCGGGTATCTTCTATGCCCTCGACGAAAAAGGGGATTTCATACGATGGAACAAAAACTTTGAGCAGGTGACAGGATATTCGGAGGCTGAGCTGCGCAACATGAATGCGCTGGCCACCATAGCCGAAGAAGACAGGGAGCGTGTGGCCGGTGCGATCAGCGATGTATTTACGCAGGGCCATTCTTCGATTGAAGCTGATGTGCTGGCCAAAGACGGCACTAAAACGAGATACGTACTAACCGGCGCCCGTGTCGATATCGGAGAGAGGACTTATCTTGTCGGCATGGGCGTAGACATGTCCGAGCGTACGCAAGCCGAGTTGGCTTTAAAGCAGAGCGAGGAGCGCTACCGGGCCCTTTTCGACAGCTCGCTCGAGCTAGTCTATGTCCACGATTTCGAAGGCAAGATGTTAGATGTCAACCCCACTGCCCTGGAACTCCTTGGCTATTGCAGGGAAGATATCCCTTCACTCAATTTTGCCTCGATGCTGCACCCGGAAGACTTACCCAGAGCCATGGGGTCATTAAGGGGCGTCGCCAGGCCGGATTTAGGCAGGGAGCAAGGCGAATTCAAAGTGCGCCACAAGGACGGCAGCTACGTGTATTTGGAGATAAAGGCCTCCATCATCCGCCGTGACGGTAAGCCATATGCCATCCAGGGAATTGCCCGCGATATCAGCGAGCGTAAGATGTTCGAGCAGCGACTGTCTGAGATGGCCACACACGATTCCCTCACAGGGCTGCCCAACCGCGTGCTGCTCAATGACCGTTTTACCCTGGCGCTGGCGCAGGCTAACCGCAATAAAAACAGGCTGGCCATCATTGCGATTGACCTCGACCGCTTCAAGTCGGTCAACGATACGCTTGGCCACCAGGCCGGGGACGATCTGCTTAAATGCATAGCGAAGAGGTTAAGAGGCCTTATCCGGTCGAGCGACACGGTAGCCCGCATGGGCGGCGACGAGTTCCTGCTGCTGATGCCCGAGCTGCACGTGATAGAGGACGCCAACAAGATTATCGATAAAATCGCCGCTGCCTTTAAAGAACCTTTCTTAATCGATGGCAGCCGGCTGAATATGTCAGTCAGCATGGGGCTGGCCATTTATCCAGACGACGGGGAAGACATGGATGCGCTGATGCGTAAGTCCGATGCTGCCATGTATAATATCAAGCGCCACGGCCCCAGCGAGGGGCGGCCCCGGTATAGCCAGAAAGAAACATGAATCAGGCCGGGCCGCGTAAGAATCCCCAGCCTGGTTACGGGCAACGCAGTTTAAATTTTATTCATACCGGCTATCGGGTATACTTCATCACAAAATTAACACCTGCGGCCTGCATATATGGAAATTACGAATTGCTCCAAAGAGGATTTCGACCAGATACTGACCGATTTCGGCCAATTCTGGGAGCATGACCGCACGCTTGCATTGCATCATCCTACGTTGATCTACGAGTTCGGCAATTCAGCCTTCGTCATAAGGCGTGGCGGCAAAGACCGCGTCGTCTTCATTAAAGATATTGGCCGGTCATCGCATGACTGCTAATAAGAGCCTGCAGTACGGATGGGTGGTGGTGTCAGCCGCCTTCATCATCACCTTCATTACCTGCGGAGTAAATTTTAGCTACGGCGTTTTCTTCCTGCCCATCGTCAACGAGTTCGGCTGGTCGCGAGGGCTGGCTTCGGCTGTCATGCTGGTGGCCGGCATTGCCTACGCCGTCACCCTGCCTTTCACCGGTATACTGGCCGACCGCTACGGCTATAAGTGGGTACTGGCCGTGTCGGCCGGCTTCCTCAGCCTGGGGCTGATCCTGAGCTCACAGATACAGGAGCTGTGGCAGTTATATGTGTTCACCGGGCTGCTGGTGGGGCTCAGCATCAGCGCCTCCTTTGCCATACCGGTTGCCCTGGTGGCGCTGTGGTTTAACCGCAGGCAGGGCCTGGCGCTGGGCGTTGCCACTCTCGGCATCAGCCTGGGAACGGCCACCATACCGCTCCTTATAAGCTACCTCATCACTTCGGCCGGCTGGCGGCCGGTCCTGCTCATATCAGGCATAGCCGTAGCCGTTCTCTGCATCCCGGCCACATTATTGATGCGCAACCCCCCGCGCCACACCATGGCAGCAAACTCCGCCGCTAATCAGGAATCATCCTTAGCGAATCAGGCTGTGCCTTCCGACCTGGATACAGGGCTGACAGTCTCCCAATCCCTTCGTACCGGCCAGTTCTGGATGCTTTTTATTACCTTCCTGCTCTTTCTCTCCAGCCTGGGACTTATCATGCTTCACCTGGTGCCGTACGCGGTAGATTTCGGTATAGAGCCCGTGCGGGCAGCCGTGCTGATCACCTTGATAGGTATTTTCGGCATTATCGGCAGGCTGGCCTCCGGCGTCCTTTCCGATAAAGTCGGGATTAAGCCGATCATGCTGTTCTGCACTGTGCTGCTGGGGCTTAACATAGCCTTTATAGCCCTGTACAGCCAACCCTGGGCCTTCTATGTATTCGCCGCCATTTACGGTATCAGCTACAGCGGGTTCGTCACACAGATGGTGCGCATCACGCGCAAGGTCTTCGGGGGCAGGGCGCTGGGATCGGTATTCGGTGCGCTCATGGTATCAGACGGCATAGGCTTCGGTGTCGGGCCCTGGGTGGCAGGCAATATTTACGATGTTACAGGCAGTTACCAGGCATCTTTTTTAGCTGCCGCGGCGGGACTGGCCTTGGCCTCCGTCCTGGTTGTCATCGTCAAGCCTGCGACAGCAAAGACTTGATGTCAAAGGTCATGGCAGTTTCAGCATAATGACAGGACCGTCAAGCGCCTGCAGAGGCACGGCCGGTGATATCCCTGATCTCCTGGTAGAGCGGCTTCAGCTTGTTATACATCCTGAGATAGACCTCGCGGTAGAGCCTTTCATAAACGGCGTGCGTGTCCCTGTTGGGCTCGAAACAGTCACCCAGGTGTGTCATCTCGCTCACCGCTGACTTGAAATCGCGGTGGATATTGATACCCACAGCGGCATCCATAGCAGCCCCCAGTCCCGAAGCCTCGTATACGTGTGGCCTGGCAGTCGGAAGGCCGAAGATATCCGCCGTAAGCTGCATGGCGGCGTTGCTCTGGCTGCCACCGCCAGCGATACGTAGATCGGTGATTTTCACACCGCTGCGCTTCTCGGTCTTCTCCTTTCCTTCCCTCAGGGCGTAGGCCAAACCCTCCAGGATGGCTCGGTAGATGTGGGCGCGGGTATGCGAGTCACTGAAGCCGATAATGGCGCCGCGGGCCTCTGGTCCGGGAAACCGCAGCCCGGGCGACCAATAGGGCTGCAGCACCAGACCCTGCGAGCCGGGCGGAACCGACTTGACCAGGTCATCGAAGAGCACCTCCGGCTCCACGCCTTTCTCGTCCGATATGCGCTGCTCTCGCAAGCCGAATTCCTGCTTGAACCAGCTCACCATCCAGTAGCCGCGGAAAATCTGAATCTCGAAATTGTAAAGCATGGGCGCCGCCGCCGGGTAGGGAGGTATGAGTGGTATGACCTCGATATATTTATCATGAGTGGTATTGATCGTGGCAGTAGTGCCGTAGCTGAGGCAGGCCACGTTCGACTCCAGCGCACCAGAGCCCAATACTTCGCAAGCCTTATCGGCGGCTGCAGCGATCACAGGCAGTCGGGCCGGTATACCGGTGGCCTCAGAGGCTTTGGCCGTTATCTCGCCCAGCGCTTTCCCCTGAGGTATAAGATCAGGAAGCATCTTGAGGTCAACTGGAATGGCCTGCCACTTCCAACCCCGCTTGGCCTCCCAGTTCTGGCTCTTATAATCGAAAGGTATGTAACCCACCTGGCAGCCCACCGAGTCTACAAACCTTCCCGTCAGCAGGTAGGTCAGGTAACCGGATATAATCAGGTATTTATAAGTCTTCTTCCAGATTTCAGGTTGGTGCTTTCGGATCCAGTTGGCCTCCGCCTCAGCCTGCAGATAGGCCACCGTCTCGCTGGCCCCGGCCACGGCAAAGGCCGCACCCCAGAAGCCGCCCAGCGGCGGCTGTCCCTCGGTACGGCGCTGGTCAAGCCAGATGATGGCAGGCCTGAGCGGCTCACCCTTTTCATCAACATTTATCATGGTGGCGCGCTGCGTGGTAAGCGCCACAGCCGCTATACTGTCTTTCTTGACCTCCGGGTTCTGCCAGAGGCCCTGGCAGGCCCGGGCGATGGATTCCCAGAAGAGTTGGGGCCTTTGTTCGGCCAATCCGGGCGCATCAGAGTAATATGGTTCGTAAGGCACTCTTTGCTTGGCGATCAGTTTCCCCCTGGGATCGAACAGCAACACGCGGACGCTCTGCGTCCCCACGTCGATGGACAGCAAGTTCTCAGCCATAGCAGCCCTCCTGAAGATTCACTTTCTGAAGCCCCAGCGCTTCGCCATCTGCTCCTCGGACATATCCAGCCCCAGCGTACCCCCGGGGTTCATTATATGGTGGGGGTCGAAATGGTCGCGTAGCACGCGTATCACATCGACCTGCTCCTTGCCGATCTGTTCCACCATCCAAGGAGATGTCTGCTTCCCTACGCCGTGATGGTGGCTCATGGTGGCGCCGGCCTTCTGGATAGCGTCCAGCACACCGTATTGAAGATCGAGGTAATCGTTTATCTCCTTCATTTTGGCCACGAATATGAAATACAGGTTGCCGCCCTGCGGATAGGCATGCGAAAGATGCGTCATGCATATCGTTTTTGGGCGGGACTTGATGAAAGCCCTGACGTCTGAATGCACCTTAGCCAGGTTATCCCAGGTAACGGCACACTCCAGGGTATCGATCAGCACACCATAATCCATCAGGTCCTCGCGTATGAAGGGATCAGTGAACCGGCTCTTCTCCCATGACTGGGTGACCTTGGCCACGGTCAGGCTGAAGGCGCCGTGTTTCTTGAATATCTTGTGCAGCTTCCTGGCCACCAGGCGTGCGAAATCCCCTTCTCCCTCGGACATACCGATAAACATGCAGCGCTGCATGGGCCGGTAGCCCAGGGCCCGCAACACAGAATCGACGGGTGTGCCGTGCACGTGGTACATCCGCAGGGCTACGTCGGTTTCTTCGGGATCGGAAATCCGGAAGACTGAGGGGAAGCCGAATTCGCCCTGCATAACTTCGCGGCAGGCATCAAGGGCGCTCTCCCATGTCTTGAACAGGTACGAGAACCTGCGCCGGTTCTCAGGCATATAGCGGCACAGCCGCAGCGTGCAGCTAATCAGCACCCCGAAGGTGCCCTCACTGCCGATCATGATCTGGTCGAAATCCGGGCCGGTTGCAGACCGCGGGAAGTCCAGTGTCTTGAAGTCGCCGATGGGGGTGATGTACTCCTGCGATATCACCATGTCTTCGATTTTGCCGTAATAGGTGGAATTCTGGCCGGCGCCGCGGGTAACCACCCAACCTCCTACACAGGAGTGCTCGAAGGATTGCGGGAAATGCCCTACCGTATAACGCCTCTTAGCTTTAAGCGTTACAGGGGCATCGTTCAATATCCTCTCCAGCTCCGGGCCCATGATGCCGGCCTCCACCGTTACCGTCTGGTTGTTCTCATTGATGGAGATGACCTTATTCATATGGACATTCATATCCAGGCAGACGCCACCCCTGACGGCCTCCTTGCCCCGTGTAACGCTGGAATTGCCTCCGACTGCATACAAAGGTACGCGGTTTTCATTGCAGAACCTGACCACGGCCTGGACGTCCCTGCGGTCTCGCGGGCAGAGCACTACGTCAGGTAAGTTTTCAATTATATGATTGCGCAGGCGCAGCACATCGATAATTCCCGCTCCGTAGGATGCGCGCGTCCGGTTATAAGTATCCGTATAGAAATTATCTGCCCCGACGATACTTTTCAGGGCCTCCATCTGTGCGGACGGCAGCTTCGGAGGCATATCGATATTCAACTCCTCCATACACAGGCTGGGCCCCTTGAAATCATCGTCCGACATGCCGAAGGTTTCCTTGAGCAGATGATACATGCCGGGATTGGGGTGCTTGAAACCCCGCGGGTCGCCGTACTTGATAAGGCTGCGGAACGATCTGTCAGGGGCTTCTTTTTCGCACCATTGCGGGGAAAACTGGTCCTTATGTGACATGTGGTCCTCCTGTAATTCAGTACTTCACTGTGCTGTGCTTCCCGGAATGGTTTTCAACCCGGGCTGGGGCTGTAGTATCTGTGCCAGGTATCAAGATAGGCGGTTGATTCCTGCTGCCACTTTTCGTCGCTCCAACCAAGCTCAGCCTGGACCGCTCTGCGCACGCGCGCGAGCTGGTCTTCGGCGCCGCCGGGCAGCAGCATGCCTATCCTGACCCTCCTCAGCAGCAGGTCGGCCAAGTGAACCACGCCCTCCGCGCGTGCTGCCCAGCGCAGCTCCGCCCAAACGTTAGGCAAACTGCCGATGCGCTCAAGCTCCCCGGCGCCCGCCGTCTTTATCAGCTCAGCCGTATCCTTGCCATACCGCCCCAGCAGGTGAGCCAGGGTGGCTGGGTCTATATTGGGCGCACTCACGGAGGGCAGCCTGGGGAAAATGCGTTTGTTTTTTAACACAGGCAGCCTGCCCAGCTTCTTAAGCACGGCTGCCAGTGTCTGGCGCGACATAATGCGAAAGGTTGTGTACTTACCTCCCGTGATGGTTATAAGGCCGTTCTCCTCCCAGAGAGCATGCGCACGCGATTCCTGGCCGGGTGTATCGGCGCCACCTTTGATGATGGGGCGCAGGCCCGAGAATGATGAGATCACGTCGTCTCGGGTAAGGCCCAGGCCGGGGAAGAGAAAGGCCGAGGCATCCAAGATGTAGCTGATCTCGTCCTGGCTGGCGAACGGCTCACTGTGGCCTGCGTCCAGCGCCGGATCATGATCGATATCGGTAGTGCCGATCATGGTAGCACCCTCCCAGGGGATAACGAACATGGCACGATTGTCCTTGGGATGCAACAACGTGAGGGCATCCTTCATAGGCAGCTTCTCTCGCTGAAAGATGAGGTGGCTGCCGCGAAGCCTGCGCAACCGGGCGGGCTGGCCTATCTGTCCGCGCAATTGGTCGGCCCAGGGCCCCGAGGCATTGACAACCGCATCCGCATTGACCTCGTAACTCCCACCGTCCGGAGATGAAGTGTCTTTAAGCGCCACCCCGCGCACCTGGCCACTGACGTCCAGCAGAAGCTTTTCAACCTTCAGGTAGTTGACGGCGGCGCCGCCTGCCCTGACAGCCTCCTTGAGCACGCGCAGGACGATGCGGCTGTCGTCCATGGCCGCATCGTAGTACAGGTAGCCGCCCAGCAGACCCTCCGATTCCAGGATAGGGTATTCCCTGAGTATCTTCTCCCTGCTGTAGGCGCGATGGTCCCACTTGGGCGCCAGCAGGTCATAGACGGCGATTAACTTGCCGATCTGACTGGTCTTTACGTGATAGCGCTCGAAATTGGGAAATATGAAGCCCAGCTTGGTCACCAAATTGCGGGCCTCCCTGAGCAACCATTCCCTTTCCCGCACCGACTCCTGTGTGACCTTGTACTGCTTGTTGAGGATGTAGCGCAGCCCTCCGTGTATCAGCTTTGATGAGCGGCTGGAGGTGCCCGACGAGAAATCACCGCCTTCCACCAACAGCGCTTTGAGCCCCACCGAGGTGGACTGGTAGAGGACACCGGCTCCAGTAATGCCGCCTCCTATAATGACCAGGTCCCAGGGCTGGTCGATCTGTGACAAGGCTTGTTCACGCCATCCTTTACGCCACATAGTATCTCCTATCGAATCCGGAGTAGATTTTCTGGCCGCAGAGCGCCGGGTTCAAAGCATATTTTAACGGTTTTCGTAAAAACTTTCAGTCTGGCTTATTTATACGGGAAAAATGCCGGCCAGATGAAGGCATCCATGATGCCTGTCTGAATAAAAAACACTGCCGCGCCGGATACTGCCAGCCAGTAGCTCCAGGCCGGCTCCCTCTGGTTTATCATCAATAAAGCACACAGCAGGGCCAGTGAAGCCAGGCCAACGAAGCAAAGCACTATGCGTATATAAACCCACCAGCCTTGCCACTGTGTGTCGATCAATCTATATGTCAGCGGCATCCAGAAAGCCGAGAAAACCAGTATGGTCATGAATATTATGTCGAGCACAAGGAAACCGTCGAACCCCCAGATATGGACAGCGCCGGCATCGAGCTGAAAAAGGATGAAGTAGAGGAACAACAGATAACCCACTGCAGCCAGCGGCATGCTCACCAGGTAAACCGACTTGAGCGCCGGTGTAATGCGTCCCCAGATCAACTCCTCCGTATTGGGATGGCTGGCCAGGCCTGCCACATAACTGGCTATAACGGCCAAGCCTCCCAGCGCATTTATCACGAGGAACCAGATCTTCTGCTCGTCCATGCTGATACCTCCCGATAAAAACTAAGCCGGCGCGGGCTATCTGCCACAGTCAATAATAGTCAGCTACAATCTGTTATTTCCAGCTGCCATCCTTGAGGTTCAGCGTCACGTTGTTATCCGGCGGTGGCAGGTCTTTCCAAAGGCCGGTGATGAGGTCCTTGCGGTATTGTATGACCAGCCAGGCCAGCGGGCTCAAACCGTTTTCCGTAACCATTACCTGGCCGGGCGCCAACTGTTCATCACCGCCGTAATGCGCTCCAAAGCCGACAGCAATTTCTTTGGCTATCTTCTCCGCTTCGGGACGTTCGATTTTATAGCCCTGTAGCGTATTGGTAGCTATGCCTGCGATGCCATCCATCAGGTACTGCTTTGCGTATGCAGGGAAATCTGTGGGGTGTGACTTGATGGACGTTACGAGCTCCTCCCTGATCGTTGCCATCTGGTCTTTGCTGATGGTTACCACCCTGAAGGGACAGGGATAAGTGACCAGTGCGCCAGTCTCGATATCGAACACGAACTTGCCGTTGTCGTATTTTTTCTCCGTGATGTCCTGGGCGTGATAGTGTCCGGTGAAAACCATGCGCGCATTGTAATTGGCAAACAGTTTAGCTACTTCCTCGTAGTCGTCCACTATGTATTCGCCATAGTTCTTCTGCTGGCCCAGGTAATGCTCCATGATGCCGTGGTGCATCATCACTATAACAGCCTTGTTCTCTTTGGCCGCTTGCCCGAGTAACTTCTCGATCCAGGCAAGCGTCTGGGCGCTGAATTTGCCGTCCGTTACCGACTCTTCGTCCTCGACATTCTCCCTGTAACGGCAGGAGTCCAGCGCCAGCAGCCACAAGCCGGGTTGGATCTCAGTCACGTAACTGAGGGAGTCCGGATCGCGATGCAGCGCATCCTTATAGCCGTAATCGGCATAAATCTGAGCAAACTGATCGGCCGTTATATTCGGCACACGCTCCACATTGTCACCAACATATTTGCATGAGAGCCCGTTCAATATGTCATGGTTGCCCGGTACCACGTAGACCTTCTTACCGGCCGCTTTCAACTGCGCGAGGTAGCCGGCAAACACCTCGTGGGAAGATTTCTCTCCATCCTTGGTCAGGTCCCCCGACACCAGAACAATGTCGGCCTTGAGATCCTTGATCGAGTCAATAGCAAATTGCATTATCTCGGGGCTCTCCATTAAGAGCTTGCGGTCCTTGTCCAGGTAAGCCTGGAACGCCTTACCCGTTGTTCCCAACTCAAGGTCGTAGATATGCGGGTCGCTGAAGACGATGAAGCTGATCTCAGGGTAGGCCGGAGCCTGCGCCAACTGCTGTCTGAGAGATGCGCTCGATTCATATTCAAACACCGGTTTGGGGGGAGCGCAGGCCAGCAGGCTAATAATGACTGCTACACATATGGAAAACTGTATGACACGTGAAAATGCTGTTGCTGCCTTCATATACTATACACCTCCGCTTTCAATCGATGGACAGACTTCTTAATATACTACATGCCTGAGGGCCACGGCAACCACGTTATACCCAATTGCCCTTCGGTATTGACAAGATGGGCGGATCGGCTACTCAAGCGGGTTGATCACCCTTCCCACAAAAATAACCGACCCTGTCTGGATATCCCTGATGAGGAAGATGAAGGGCCGGTCGACAGTGACCTCCAGCGGCGTGGCTGGCATCGCTGTGGCACGCATGATCACAGCCGTAGCCGCCGCCGCCTCTGTCCCAAGCTCGTCCACACCCACAAAAGCCTTATGAATAACTTTGGATATCGATAGATCGAGATTGCCCGTCATGCCTGAGAAATCGGCCTGGCTGGAGAATGCCGTGGGCATTCCCATGTTAGATAATGCATCTCCCAGGCTGAACTCGGATTCGAACTTGAAGCGGGGCAGGCTGAGCGCAACCTGCTTCGGCACGATGGCCTTAATAATTAAGCCGGCCTTGTCCGCGTCCAGAGATTTCTCGAATTCAGCAAACATGCCCGCATCCGGCAGCAACACCACCATCTCGAGCTCGCGGCCATCGTAGGGCAGCGACACGGCCTGGTAGCCGTCGCCGGCCGCATATCCCAGGCGCTCTGTCTGCCGCATCATTGGTACATCCACGATCTGCCCTTCCAGCAGGCGGAAGGGCGCCGGCTGCGTCATGCTCTTTTCGAAGTTATTGGCCCAGGCTGCATTGAAATATATGGCGTTGGTCAGCACCAGCCGTGTCAACCGGTCGATGGCTCCGGCCGGTATGAGGTCTTTGATACGCTGTTCCGTCTGATCTTCCACCCATTTATTAATAGTCTGCCGGCTGGACTCGGGCGCAGTGCGGAAATCCAGCGTCCTTAAACCCGCCCCGTAATTCTGCGCCAGCAGATCTAAATAGTCGGCCAGGAAGCTGTATCCCGCCTGACCCCAGATAGCGTTGACGATATTGAGGCGGAATCCCTTGCCGTCCTTGCCCTTTGCCCCCTGGCCGCGTGCTTTCAGTTGCTGATCGAGGCTATTGAAGGCCGGATGCAGGCGATCCTGCGGCAATGTGAAGTGAAGCGTTCCGGCCATCTCTTTTTCGGTAGTATCCCGGGCGCCTGCATAAGTCATGGCCAGAGCCTGTGAAATTGAATACGGCGAATAAAAAAGGTTGCCTTGTTCCCCTTTGAGCGCACTGTACAGGTCAAAGGCAAATGCATTATTCCCATCCACCAGCGCGGCCAGGTCAACCGTGCCCGATGTGTCGGCTGCCCTTGGCTTGTCCGAGCTCACCATGTTACTGGAAGCCGGCTGCGAACAGGCCGCCAGACCGGTCAGCAGCACAAGGCCTAAACCTGTCAGATATGACCACTTTAATTTCACGTCACTGCCTCCTGTATACTCAATTCACGTCATTAATAACGTTTCCCCCGCGATAAAGTTTAGCAAATCAGAGTCTCTCTTTGCACAGCAGGTGCAACTATGCGGGTCAACGAAGTTATTGCACTGCTCAGATCGCTGGCCGGGTACGGCATCAATACGTAGCGTGCGCTATGCGTCTCAACTCCCGATATGCAAAAACAGGGAAGGCAGACAGGCAAAAATCATAACCTGGCGCTGGAACTCTGGCAGGCCGGCTGGCAAAGTTGAATTAAAATACCTTTCCGGGCGGGCCTTAAAACCCGCCCTTTCAGTCTCATAGGGATGCGCCTCAAGCGCACCGGCTAATTCAGCGAGTTCGAAAACGCGCCTACATTGTCAAGTTAAAAGAAGCCGGATCACGCCTGCGGGTGCGTATCTTTAAGCCATAGAGACACCAGGAACGATCCCACAAAAAGTACGGCCAGCAGGGCCAACGGCGCTACAAACTGGCCGGTCGCGGATTGCAGCCCCTCCATAGAGGGCACCAGTATCACTGCCGCCAGGTTGCCGAGCAATTGCAAATATCCGACCGAGACGCCGGCATATTTGGGGCCAGTCACCTCGGCTGACATGGTGAGAATGACCGGAAACGCCGAAAGAAGGAAAAAGCCCAACACCATGCAATTGATCAAATTTGGCGTATAACCCCGGATGAAGATCATGGCCGCGATGCAAATTGCGCCCAGCAGTGTCGCGAGTATCACGAATGGCTTGCGTCTTCTGACTTTATCCGAAATCATCGGCACTACGATACAACCGATCATACCGGCGAATATCATGGCGGCCGATATAGTGCTGCCCTCAGACATCGGTATATTGTGAAGCTCATTCAGTATTTTCTCCAGCCAGGTGGCAAGTCCATTAAAAGAGCCCAGGCCTACGAATGTCACAAAGCCCAGCAAAATGAAATTCCTGTTTTTAAGAATGACTCCCAGCCCTCCCCAGCTCGACGTTGAAAGCTCGGCTTCTGGCGCCCGTGACGGGGTGAGCGGTTTTGACCGGACGACCAGGACAAACACAAGAGATCCAAAGATTCCGGCTATGCCGTAAATCAACAACATGGACGTATAACCGAGACCTTCAACCACTGCCGGAGTAGCTCCCAGCGCCACCATCATTCCTATAAAAAGCGCCAGAGTACCCAGGCCGATCGCAGTACCCTCCTCCTTGGGAGCAAACCACACTGAAGCCAGCTTGGTTACCCCGTTCAAAACGAAGGGCTGCCCCAGAGAGATCCCTATCTGTGAAATGAGTAGAATATCAAACGAATCCGGCCCCGCCAATCTCAACAGCGAGAAGACGCCTGTGAAGATGGCCCCGATGCCAACACCCCACTTAAAGCCGATTTTATCTATGATTATGCCCGCAGGTATAGTGAGAATGACCTGGATGAGAGGAAAGACCAGTGTTAACCACTGAACGCCACTGGCAGGAATATGCAGCATATCTTCGATATAAGTATCGATAGCGGCGAAATTCAGCCAGTAAAGCTGTGTCAGCGCTGAAACGTACATGTAGATGGCCAGCACCACCCACCTGTACCGGTAAACCTTGTACTGCTGCTCCATTAGTTATCCTCCCTATAAATTTATCTGCTGTGCCACGTGATATTGAGGAGTTGTCAAACTCAAATCACCTATAAATTTATCATCAGCCGCCTGCTGTTGCCGTACAAAATTACACACAGTATAAGTCACGCTTACCTAAAAGTAAATCTATATAAAAGCTAAACAGCGACCCTCCTTGCCCACCCTCATCGCTTGAAGTACAATTCAGTTTGATCCCATGTTAGCCGGCAATGAGAACATACTTGCCCGCATCAGCGCCAGAGGAGTGGTGCAGGGTGTAGGCTTTCGTCCCTTCATATACGGACTGGCAAAGAAATACAGGCTTAACGGTTGGGTCTGCAACACGTCGGAAGACGTGAAAATAGAGGTGGATGGTGAAAGGAAATCCCTCGATTCCTTCATATCCGCCATCGAAAAGCAGGCCCCCCCTCTGGCGCGCATAGAAAGCCTGAACGTGAGCTTCCACCCGGCGGCCGGCTATAAAGGCTTCGAAATCCGCAAGAGTGAGGCGCAGCCGGGCAAATACCAGCTCATATCGCCCGATATCGCCACTTGCGGTCCCTGTCTCGATGACGTTTTCACCCGGGGCAACCGTCGCTGGCGTTACCCATTTACCAACTGCACTAATTGCGGGCCGCGCTTCACTATCATCAAAGATATACCTTACGACCGACCGCTCACCACAATGTCCGTCTTCAAGATGTGCCGGGATTGTCAGAGGGAATACGAAGACCCCCTGGACCGCCGCTTCCATGCGCAACCCAACGCCTGCCCGGTCTGCGGACCGCAGCTTCAGTTGACGGACAACAAGGGATTCGTGGTTGACTGCCGGGACATCATCGAGAAAACGGCGGATCTGCTCAGGGGAGGCGCGATCATAGCAATCAAGGGGCTGGGCGGATTCCTGCTGGCCTGCAATGCTGAAAATACCGAAGCCGTGGTCCTGCTGCGCCGGCGCAAGCTTCGCCCTTCCAAGCCTTTCGCCGTCATGCTCAAAGACATCACAGCTGTTAAAAAACACTGCATTTTAACACCACAAGAGGAAAAGCTGCTCTTATCGCCGCAATCCCCTATCGTACTGCTGCCATGGAAGGACGGCGCCGGCATATGCAGGGAGGTGGGACCGGGCTTGAAATACCTCGGCGTGATGCTCCCTTACACGCCCCTGCACCACCTGGTCATGAGGGAAAGCGGCCTGCCGCTGGTCATGACCAGCGGCAATATCAGCGAGGAGCCGATCGCCGGTCAGAACAGCGAGGCAATGCGAAGGCTGGGCGGGATCGCCGACTATTTTATGTCACATAACCGGGACATCCACTCTACATATGATGACAGCGTAGCCGTGGTCGTGGACAATAGCCCACAACTCATACGCCGGGCCAGGGGCTATGCCCCGTATCCAATTCACCTGACTTTCGATGCGCCTCATATACTAGCCTGCGGGGCAGAGGAGAAGAATACGTTTTGTCTGACCCGTGACAACCATGCTTTCGTCAGCCAGCACATCGGCGACATGGAGAATATCGAAACTCTGGATCACTACATACGGACGGTGGAACTCTACAAACAGCTTTTCCGCATACGACCGGAGGTCATAGCCCACGACATGCACCCCGAATACCTGCCCACCAAGTATGCCCTGGAAGAGGCAGAGAAGCACAACCTGAAGACTATTGCTGTCCAGCATCACCACGCGCATGTAGCGTCTTGCCTGGCCGATAACGGTGAGGAGGGAGAAGTCATCGGGGTCGCCTTTGATGGCACGGGTTATGGGAGCGACGGCAAGATCTGGGGTGGGGAATTCATGACGGCGGACTGCAAAAGCTTCAAACGGGCCGGTCAACTTGAGTACCTGCCGCTTCCCGGCGGCTCCGCCGCCATAAAAAAGCCCTACCGCACAGCGCTAAGCTACATGCTGGTACTGCTGGGCAACAGTGCTTTCGACAGCAGGCTGGGCTTCCTTAACGGTATTGACAGGGAAGAGATAGAGCTGGTGAGCAAGCAGGTGACAGCAGGCCTCAATTCGCCGCTGACTTCCAGCATGGGCAGGCTTTTCGACGCCGTCTCAGCCATGGCTGGTATCCGCACTACTATCGACTACGAGGCACAGGCTGCCATCGAGATGGAGATGAGGGCATACGACGCAACAGATGAAAAAGGCCTCTATCCCTTCTCCATAACGGGTGACCAGAGCTATTCGATAATCCTGTTACACGAGCTGGTGGCCGGGGTGGCAGATGACATCCTCAGAGGATGCAGGGCTGCCAATGTGAGTATGAGGTTCCACAACACGGTAGCAGCCATGACACGGGATGTCTGCCTGAGGATAAAGGCGCAGTCTGGAATAGGCACGGTTGCATTGAGCGGGGGCTGCTTTCAGAACCGGTTATTACTGAGCAAGGTGATGTTGCTGCTCAGACAGAGCGGGTTCAAAGTCCTCACGCACAGGAACGTGCCGGCCAATGACGGGGGAATCTCGCTCGGACAGGCGGTCATAGCCGGAAGATCACTACTGCAGGGGGATAAATGATAGGACTATATAATCTCTCTCGCCCATGAGCTCTTCGACCTTCTCTTTTTGTGGCTCTGCTGGCAAGTCAGATTTGTTAGCCCCTTGACCTTGGGTTATACTTTTATCAAATGTGCCTCGCAGTCCCGGTCAAGATAACCTTTATTGAAGGCGACCAGGCCGATGTCGATATCGGCGGCGTCAGACGGAGAGTGAGCATCGCTCTCACACCGGAAGCCTGTGTGGGTGATTACGTGCTGCTGCATACGGGGTATGCCATCAGCGTGCTCAACGAAGCAGAAGCGAGGGAAACGCTGGATATCCTCGAGCGCATGGTTGCCGCGGACGGAAGCGCCGCCTGACGGCAAGCGAACGCAACTCTATTTTGGAACGGCACTCCCTGAATTCGAGAGGAGGTAACACAATGAGACTCAACAGACTATTAGCAGTATCGGCTTTGATCATAGTGACCCTCAGCGCAGTCTGGCTGGCCTGCGCCGCGGCACCGTCAACAGTGCCTGCCCAGGCGCCCCCTGATATACCGAAGCAGACGCCCATTGCAACCCTGCCGGCAGACAACGTCACCCCTGCGGCCGGCCCCCAGGAGGGGAAAACTGAGGCAGCCAGGCCACCGGTCAACCTGAATATGCTGGTCTTTATCTCAGGTACCAATGACGAGGGGGGACCGCAGATGTACACGTGCAATATCGACGGCAGCAACTGGCAACGGCTGACAAAAAACAAGACCGGAGGGGAGCGGTTCCCACGGTGGTCCCCTGACGGCGCCAGAATTGCCTTCTTCACCGACATGGACAGCTTCTGGCAGATATATTCCATCAACGCCGATGGAAGCGACCAAACACGCCTGACCAACAATGAGGCAAACGATACCTTCCCGGCCTGGTCACCCGATAGCCGGAAAATAGCCTTTACGTCCGATCGCGACGGCAACGAGCAGATATATATTATGAACGCTGACGGGGGTAACCAAACACGCCTGACCAATAATTCATTTAACGACGCGGCCCCAAGCTGGTCACCTGATGGAAACAGAATAGCCTTCCAGAGCGACCGTGACGGCAACGCCGAGATATATATCATGCGTACCGACGGGACTAACCAGACGAGGATCACGAACAGCGCCCAGATCGACACCTACCCCGTGTGGTCGCCCGACGGCAACAGGATCGCCTTCCAATCTAACGAGAACGGCAATTTCGAGGTCTTTGTCATGTACCCGGACGGTAGCGGCCGCACACGCCTCACGACCGGCCTGGTTGATAACAAATATCCTGCATGGTCCCCGGACAGCAGCAAGCTCGTTTTCTACTCCAAGCGCGACTGCACCAATGACAACGGCGAAATATATATCATGAACGCCGACGGCGGCAATCAGACCCGCATAACACGCAGCGAGTGCAGTGATTCCGCTTTGGCCGACTGGCGTTAAGCCGCATGAGACCAATAGACCGGCTGCCCGGGCGGGCGAAGGACGGGTTTGTACGTTTCGATCCTGTTCAAGTAGAATTGTTGCCTGATGAAATACATCGACGAGTTCCGCGATGCAGGCCTGATCCGCAAACTGGCCGATAAGATCGCCAATATCTCCACCAGACCGGCACGGCTGATGGAGTTCTGTGGCGGGCATACCATGGCCATCATGCTTAACGGCATACGGCAGCTCCTGCCGCCGCATATCGAGACGCTTTCCGGGCCCGGCTGCCCGGTGTGCGTCACCGCCAACCGTGATATCGACAAGGCCATAGCACTAGCCGGCCTGCCCGAGGTAATCATCACCACCTTCGGCGACATGCTCAAGGTACCGGGCAGCTATTCCAGCCTCCAGCAGGCTCGTGCCTCGGGTGGCGATATTCGCACCGTCTACTCCACGCAGGACGCGCTGCAGGCTGCGCGTGATAATCCCAACAGAAAGGTGATCTTCCTGGGGATAGGATTCGAAACTACGGCGCCCACCATAGCCGCCGCTGTTTTACAGGCGGAAAAGGAGAAGATAGACAATTTCTCCGTCCTCTGCCAGCTCAAGCTGACTCCCCCCGCCATGCAAGCCCTGCTCGACCTGGGCGAGACCCATCTCAATGGCATTATCTGCCCGGGCCATGTCAGCGCTATCATCGGAACGCGGCCTTATGAGGCCTATGCCCGGGATTACGGTGTGGCCTGTGTTGTTGCAGGCTTTGAGCCGGTGGACATTCTACAGGCCGTGGAGATGCTGATCCAGCAGGTCGAGCGCGGCGTCGCGTATGTCGAGATCGCATATACCCGCGGTGTCAGGCCTGAGGGTAATACGAAGGCACTGGAACTGATGTATAGTGTTTTCGATACGGCCGCAGCCTGCTGGCGAGGCATCGGAGATATCCCGAGCAGCGGGTTGAGGCTAAAAAACAGGTACGCCCGGTACGACGCCGGCCTGAATTTCGAGGTCAAACTGCCCCAGACCAGGGAGCACGCCGGTTGCCGCTGCGGGGAAATACTGCGCGGCGTAATCAAGCCATCTGACTGCGCGCTGTTCGGCAAAGTCTGCACACCGGAAAACCCGGTGGGGCCCTGCATGGTATCGTCGGAAGGAAGCTGCGCCGCCGTCTACCAGTATGGAGCATGCGATGGGTGAAAAGATATTGCTGGCGCACGGCAGCGGAAGCAGGCTCAGCCACGACCTCATCTCAAAGGTGCTGGCGCCGGTTGTTATGAACCCGGTGCTCGCACATATGGATGATTCAGCAGTGCTGGACCTGTCAGGCAGGCTGGCATTCACAACCGACAGTTATGTGGTCAATCCCATCTTCTTCCCGGGAGGAGATATCGGCAGGCTGGCCGTCTGCGGCACAGTCAACGACCTGTCCATGAGCGGGGCTAAACCACTTTACATCAGTCTGGCCCTCATAATCGAAGAGGGGCTGGACATCGACGACCTGCGTCGCATTATGGAATCAGTCAGGGAGGCCATCGTTGAGGCCGATGTCCTGGTCGTGACCGGTGATACCAAAGTGGTGGACCGCGGCAAGGCTGACCGCCTTTTCATCAATACGGCGGGGATCGGCGTGATCGCAGGCGAGGAAAATATATCCGGCTCCAACGCCAGGCCCGGCGATAAAATAATCTTGAGCGGAGGCATCGGCGAACATGGGATGGCCGTGATGAGCCAGCGCGAGGGGTTGCATTTCTCGCTCCCGCTGCCCAGCGACTGCGCACCACTCAACCACCTGGTAGCCACAATGATGGCTGCCAGCAGCAATATACACAGCCTTCGTGACCCCACCAGGGGTGGGCTGGCCTCCACGCTCAACGAATTTGCCAGTCAGTCGAACGTAGGCATTGTCATAGAAGAGGATAAAATACCGGTGCATGACGGTGTGCGCGGGTCCTGCGAATTGCTGGGGCTTGATCCACTGTATATCGCCAACGAGGGTAAACTGGTGGCCGTGGTAGCTGAAGGCGATGCCGCCAGGGTTCTATCAGCCATGAGGGAAAATAAATACGCCCGTCAGGCGGTTGTTATCGGCGAAGTGACGGCCGGGCACAGAGGCAGAGTGGTAATGAAGACCAGAATAGGTTCGTCTCGTATCGTTGATATGCCTGTCGGCGAGCTGCTGCCGCGTATCTGCTGAGCAATCCATGAAGAAGCCGGGCATTATGATACTGGGAATCGGCAACCTGCTCTGCCGCGATGACGGCATCGGTGTTCGCATCGCCGGTGAGATGCAGGGCATGGATAAATACAGCGGGATACGCATCGTGGACGGTGGCACCTCCCCCGATCTTTTTAGCCTGCTGGATGATAATGTTTATAAATTAATCATAGTGGATGCGCTGCGGAGCAGCGGCCGACCGGGCGATATCTATCGGCTTGACCTGCATGACGAAAATATTGCTGACGGGCCAACCACCTCACTGCACGGGATGGGTGTGCTCGACAGCCTGAAGCTGATGAAGCAGCTCGGGCAGCAGCCCCCGCAGGTGACTGTCATCGGGATCGAGCCGGCCGATGTTTCCCACGGTCTTGAGCTTTCACCCGTTATAGAATCGATGGTACCGGCTATCATCGGGGCTGTGGAAAACGAGATCGGACGGCTGGATTGAAATAGGCTGCCGGTTGTGCTTAAATTAGATTGACCTTGAATTAGCGACAGTTAAGATGGACATGAGATAATGAGCCCCAAGGAATTTGCACAGGACGTAAAAGATAAGGCTTTCATACGACAAAAAAGAGCCTGTGCCCATTGCGGTCATGAGGTCGAGGTGGATTCCGGATACGCCCACTTGAAGAAGCCGGCGGAACTGGGAGGGGACACTTCACTGCAGAACTGCGTCGTACTCTGCCGGCAATGCCACTTGCAGTACGGCCACATCGGCAAGTGGGCCAAATTCGTCATCACCCAGGACTACCCCAATTTTTCGGCCGACGGCATGCCGCGCTGACATTCGAACGGTGATGACTGCCAGCAGACCATGCCACGGCGCCGCGAGGACCACGCACCAATATCAGTTTAACCGGGCTGCTTCATTTCGCGCGACTCGGCCTATTCAGGTTTGAGGAAGCTGACTGTGGCGCCGGTCATGACAAACTGGTACTGCGTACCCTGCATATCAACTTTCCAGATGCCATAGCTTCCTGCAACGCGTTCACCCGACTGGTCGAAAGTGATAGACCCGCTGGCCCCGTGATAATTGTTACCGACTGCCAGTAGCGCGTCCCTGATCGCCCCGCCGTTATAGGTATTGGCTTTCTTCAGAGACATTGCTATCATATTGATTCCATCGTAGACAGTATCGCAATAAACAGTGGGGTCGAACTGGTAAGTGTTTTTGTAGTTATAGGCGAAGGCCTTGTACACGGGGGACTGTTCATCCGGTACGGGTACAGTGCCCGTGACAGCTTTTTCCATAAACCTGGCGGCATCAAGGTATTTCTCCAGCGGCATATCGTAAGACCCGTCAACTGCTATCCAGGGTATATTATCCATGCCCTCCTTAAGCGCTTGCGCATAGACCACAGCCCCGTCAGTGTACAACCCTACATACAGTACACAATCCGGCCCGGCTTCTTTGATAGTGTTGAGCTCTGACAGGTAGCTCAGCTTGGCGGGGTCGTACCTCAGTGAGGCAACGATCTCCGCGCTTCCCTTCAGATGTTCTTTAGCAGTCTCCTCAATCCCTTTGCCGTAAACCGTGTCCTGAATGAGCATGGCAACCTTTTTGTATCCCCTGTCTTTAATGAGCATGGACACGACGCCGCCCTGCAGGGAATCGCCCGGGCAGACACGGAAGGCCCATCTTGACCAGCTGTAACCCCCCAGGGTGCTTGATGTTGCAGACGGTGACACGAGCAGCACTCCCTTGCTCTCCAGGTAGGGGCCTGCTGCCATCACATCTTCACTGTTGACGCAGCCTATTATTACCTGAATCTTTTGTTCTTCGACCAGCTTGTGGACCGCGTACAGGGCGGTAGCCGCAGACGGCCCCTGGTCCTCTACGACAAGGCGGAGCTTCTTGCCATCCAGGCCACCCTGCCCGTTGATCTCATCCACAGCAAACTGAGCAGCCTTGATGAGGTTAGGCCCCCCGGCAGGTGCGCTGGAGAGCGGCATGACACAGCCGATGGGTATATCTGCCGGCAATTCCTGCTGCGGGACGCATGCTGGAATCAAGCAAAAGGCAAATAATACGAAAACGGCTATAGCCAAGTAAATTTTTCTCATTTCACACTCCCGGGCAAACTAATTATCTGTTGCTGTATATGGATGCCATTATTATAACATTTACTGCCTGCCCCTATTATGTGTAATTTTTACTGATTTCAATAATCAATGTAAAATAGTCGGGTAAGGCCTGGCCATTTCCTGTGTCGATTACGGGCGAGGGACCGCAAGGAGGGAGGATGCAGGTAACCCGGAGCAATTTTATGGACGTGATTTCCGACAGGACAGATGTCCTGAGAATATTGCCGGAGGCGGCGGCAGAACTCTGTACCGCGCTTTTCAGGAACTCGCCGGCGGGTATTTATATTACACGCGACGGTAAGTTCATCTACACCAACATCGAGTTCCGCCACATCACAGGCTACAGCCAGGACGAGCTGTCCGGCAAGGACTATCAGCGGCTGATCAACCCCCGCTACCGCCAGATGCCCAAGCAGAACGTGGCCTCTTTCTTCGAGGAGGACGAAGGCACCAGCCACGAGTTCAAGATCACAACCCGCGAAGGTAAGAAGAAATGGATCGCTGAGAAAATAACCTATTTCAAATACGGGGGGAACTGGCTGACACTGGGCCACTGGCTGGATATAACGGAACATCACTCGGTGGAAAAGGCCTGGCGCGAGGCTGAAAGGCGCTTCCAGCTGGCCTTCGAAGACCTCTCTACCGGCCTGACCATCATCAGCACAGAAGGCATCTTCCTCAAGGTCAACAAGTCTTTCTGCGATATGGTTGGATACGAGGAAAGGGAGATCCTGGAGAGCCGCTTCGACGATATCCTGCCTCCCCGGGACAGGGAAGCAGGTGGCGATATCATGGCGCTCTTCCTGGGGATGGATAAACCGGAACTGCCGATCCAGCGGAGGCTGCAGGCCAGGGATGGACAAATCCTGTGGGCAGCCATGAGCATATCGCTTATCGGGGACAATGAGGCAGGTCCATCATATTTCATAGTTCACTTCCAGGATATAACCGAGCAGAAAAGGATCGAAAACGGCTTGAAAGAGGAGGAACGGCTATACCGCCGGGTGGTCGACCTTGCGTTGGAACCCGTGGCCTTAACCGACCTCGATTGCCGCATCACGCACGTTTCGGGGAACCTGCTGCGCCTGCTTGGATGCCAGAAAGAGGATCTGCTGGGATACGGCATAGAGAACCTTGTGACCGCCTCCCCGGGCCAGGAACTTCAGGGCCGGGTCATGGACATCGTCAGGAAAGGCACGCCGGAGGAGACTGAAGTCACACTCAGAAAAAAAGACGGATTGCCCCTGCCCTGCCAAATGCAGGTAGCATGGACAGATAATGACCTGGGAACCCCGGCCAGCCTGGTCCTCAGCTTCAGAACGCATGCAATGCCGGCGGAACAACCGTCTGCCGGTGTACCTCCCGTTGTGCAGCCGGCAGCCGCACCTGCTGATGAGCCATCGCAGGCAGGCATATCATTTGATATAGCATCCGCAGCCGCCATATTGATTAACCAGGACACCACCATTGCAGCAATTAACGCCGGTTTTGAGGTTCTCTCCGGCTATACGAAGCAGGAAGTCGAGGGTAAGAAGAGCTGGATAGAATTCGTGGCCGGCCAGGATCAGGCCAGGCTGAAACGCTATCACCTGCTGCGCCAGATCGACTCTGAATCAGCCCCCAGCACCTACGAATTCAAGTTCGCCTGCAAGGACGGAACAACCAGGGACGTGGTTATATTTATCAACCCCGTACAGGGCACTGAACAACAATCAGCAACGCTAATCGACCTTGCTGCACACAGGAGGGCTGACATCGCTGAGAAAGAGGCTCAGGATGAGGAGATCTGCCACCTGAGGCAGGCCGGGGAACAGGCCGGGCGCAGCCTTGAGAATCTTCACAGGATGGTGCAAGGCCTGGTTGCGGCCATGGCCAGGATAATCGAGATGAGGGATCCATACACCGACGGCCATCAGGAGCGCGTCTCAAAGCTGGCCTGCGCCATAGCCAGGGAGATGGGCATGTCCGGGGAACGGCTGGAAGGGATCGAGATAGCTGCCAAGATACACGACATCGGCAAGGTCTACGTACCCATGGAGATACTCAGCAAGCCGGGTGCGTTGACTGGTATAGAACGCCAGGTGATCCAGACACATGCAGAGGGCAGCTATGAGATGCTCAAATCGATTGAGTTCCCCTGGCCTATCGCCGAGGTTGTGCTGCAGCACCACGAAAGGCTGGACGGCTCGGGCTATCCACGTGGTTTGAAAGGGGAAGAGATTTGTATGGATGCGAGGATACTCATGGTGGCCGATGTGGTCGAGGCCATGGCGTCCCATCGCGCCTACCGGCCCAGCCTGGGTATAGAACCTGCCCTGCAGGAGATCTCAGGAAACTCCGGAACTTTATATGACAGCGATGTTTCGGCCGCTTGTTTGCGCCTTTTCCGCGAAAAGGATTTTTCTTTTTGACCCTATCCCCTAAACTTTCTTGTGTCCCTCGCCGTTTGCCCGTTGAGCCGGTCGTTCATAGCCGCCGCAGGCCCTCTCTTTGCCTCAACGCTTCATACATTACCACGGCAGCCGCTACAGACGCGTTGAGAGACGTGATCTTGCCCTTCATGGGTATGGAGGCCACCCAATCACATCTCTTGCGCACCAGTTCCGAGAGGCCATGGCCCTCGCCACCTATTACTATGGCCACAGGCAGCGTCAAATCCAGTGAGCGGTAATCAGCCTGCCCATCCATGTCTATGCCCATGACCCATACACCATTTTTCTTGAGGGTAACCACCGCCTGGGAGATATTGGCCACTCTGGCTATATTGATATACTCCACAGCCCCCGCCGAGGCTTTTACTACGGCTGGCGTTATGCCAGCAGCCCTTCGCTCACGTATGACCACCCCGTGAACACCCGTGGCCTCCGCAGTCCTCAAAATGGCGCCCAGGTTATGCGGGTCCTCGATACCGTCCAGCATCAGGTACAAGGGCGGGGCGGGCTTTGCCCGCGAGGCGGCCATTAACTCGCCCAGGTCCATCAATGCTCTGGCTTCGGTGAAGGCGATTACCCCCTGGCTTGAGCCGGTGGAACCAAGTTTTTCAACGACCTGCCTTTCAACGAATTCCACCGGTACACCCCTGGCCTTAGACAGTGTCAAGACCAGGTCCACGACCCCGTGCCTCCTGATATTGCGGTCCATCAGTATCTTGCTGATAGGACGGCCGGCCTTGAGGGCCTCGATCACCGGATTTCTTCCCTCGATCAACTTCACAGCCACCCTCCTGCCGTCCCCACACCAAACGCTAATTCACTGGCCAGCATGAGCAACGTTTTTCAGCCCTCGACCTTCAATTCCATCACTTCCTGAAAATTACGCACTACGTAATATCTCTTGACCTTAACTCTAAATAGTGCAGAATCGGGAGAATGCACGAATTTCTCAAGGTTGTGATGCTTGATAAGATAGAGGTTGCGCAGGCTCTCTGATTCTTTCTCCTTGACCTCTTCCGCTGTCCCGATAGCGGTGACCGCCACGGCATTGCGGAAATCGGAATCCCGGTTAGTGCGGTTGTCGATCAGCATCGAAACGTTGTTATTAGAGAGGATGTTGGAGTATTTGTTAGTAGCCCGCTTGGTAGCGAATATTATGCTCTTTAGATCCTCGGTGGTGGCAAAGGCAACCAGATTGCTGTAAGGACGTGTGAGTTGCTGCGTGGCCAGCGCAGCAAACAACTGGCTGCGGAAAAGCTCTTTAAGCAATTTTTTCAACTGAAGCTCGTCATCGTTCATGTCCCGCGCCCCGTCGGTATTTTACCCCATTTAACTGGCTGCGGCCTGTTGACAGCCCGGATAACGTCTTCCTGGTTATCTTGGCTGAAGAAGCGTACCCGGGGTTTATTTATCGGTCATCTCGCCGATGCTGACAATGCGCTCCTTATTGAGCGCAACAAAATCAAAATGTGACCGGTCTCCCGGCATAGCCGGCTCAATCTCCGCCTGAGTCAATGCCATAAATCGTTCCTCTGTTTCCAGCGTGTCGGTTATCTGACCCCAGGTATCGATATAGATACAGCCTTTTATCCTGTAAGGCGTCGCCGCAGCCCCGACGGCATAGGCCATTACTGTCACCGGCAGCTTCTCTCTGAACGGATAAGTGGTGAGCGGTTTACCGGGTGTGGCGCTCTTGGCCTGCGCCACGAAGATTATATTGTTTTTCGATATATGCAGGCGGGGCACTATTGTTGTGCCGCCTTTAAGGTCACTGACTGAGACGTCCGACAGGGGCAGGAAATCCCTTATCCTCGGCCGTGTATCCGCCCTGACCCCTTCGTTAAGGGCATCTATCAGGCGTTGGCTGAAATCGCAACGGATGCTGCCGCTGAATACCAGCGCCTCCGTGCACACCAGCACATCCAATTGCCGGTAAAGTTCTGAACCTGCTGATTCAGGATCCATCGAGATTCCCCTCTAACCTCTGCTTGCTGCAAAGGAAACCAGTGTTTATATACTATGGCAGGAGCGAGTTGCCCTGTCAAGCATCCGGGATTTGTATAAACCATTCTACCTGCCCTTCGTTATATATAGCACGACGTCCACCAAAGGGGGGATCAATGTGCATTTAAACAAGGCGATTACTGACAACCCCGAGCGATTATTATTTTTGGAGGTTACAAGTTGAGACACATTTTCCAAGGTCTTCTTACTCTATTCATGGGGATATTAATGGTCCTGCCTGCCGTAGCGCCTGCGCAGGCAGATTCCAGCAAAGTCAATCCGGTCCCGCTGATAAGGAAACAGGCGCTGATGATCAAGGTCAACAATTCGGTTGAGGTGGGCCAGCCGGTGGAGGGGGCATCAGTCTATTCACTAAAAGTGGCTAACAACAAGGATATAAAACAAATGCCTCCCACAGCCAACAACGTCAAGGCGCAAATAGTCCGGGCATGGAACGATGCTGATAGCGTCAGAGAAAAAGGTGTGCTGGTTGGCAATACGGACAGCGCCGGCCAGGTCTCGTATAGCTTCCCCTCCCCCGGACAATATATGCTGGCGGCCTTCAAGGATGGCTTCATCACCGGTATCGCCAGAACCAATGTCCTGCGTGCAGCTGGCGTAACCACCGTCCCACTTCTGCAATCGACCACAACAACAGCAATAGAGGAGTAAAGACAGGCTATGTACGCAGGGGCGGGGCTGAAGCCCCGCCCTCGTACATACTTATGTAACACTGTAGGGGCTTACCTTCAGGTGCGCCCACCTCCGGGCGGGTTTGAAAACCCGCCCCTATACCGTCCGATTGAGCAACAGTCACAGTTCCACAATAGTCGCGCCGGTGCTGCCTTCGTAGCGGTTGCCCCTGCGAAAGGACTTCACAAGGGGGTGACGCTTAAGTTCACGCATTACGGCCTGCCGGAGTATGCCCGTCCCCTTTCCATGTACTATACGCACCTCTTTCATACCTGTCATAAATGCGTCATCTAAATACTCGTGTATCATAGGCATGGCTTCATCAACAGTCAAAGCGTGCAGGTCGAGCTCCGGGATGATACTTAATTCTCCGGCTGAAGCACCGTTACCCTCAACATAGTCCTGCCTTTTACGTCCCATTCGACATCATTCCGCCCTGTGAAAATCCAGCCGCAGCACGGCCTGAGTGGAGGCAGTGACTTTGACGCGGTCATCGATGCGCCACCCGACAACCCAGATCACCTGTTCCGGAGAACACACTATAGGCACACTGGCGCGCCAGGAGCGAGGTATGGCGGTGTCAACCATGAAATCCTGCAGCTTGCGGCTGTGAGTCATACCCAGTGGATGAAAGCGGTCCCCCGTCCTGCGGCCTCTCACCGTCAACCGGCTGCCAACCCTGGCCAGATCAAAGCTGGCGCTGAATATGTCATCATCCTTGAAGAAATTCTCATTCATGATGGTAGCCGACACCTGCCAGCCAGGCAGTCTCGTCTCCCCCGGTATATTCAGCACGTAGTCACAATCCAGCACCGGCCAGGGGCAGGCTGCTGAGCCCGGAGATGACATGACCATACGATTGCGCTCGTTGGCAACAATCATCCCGCCCGGCAGATACACGCTCCTGCCTGTATCTGAAAATAGAAGCCTGACCAGGGCATTGATGTGTGCAGCTTCGATATTCTTCAGGCTCTTATACTCCCGCCCAAGCATGGTGCGGAAAACCCTCCGCTGCAGCGCCAGCGGCAGCCCCCGCAGCTTGCCTGAATCGACGCATGTCAGGCATCCTTCGCTGGTAACAACTGCGCTGCAGATAGCGGCAGCCTGTTCATCTATAAAGTCGGCATCCTCGCCTGCCAGGTCGGCCAGCCGTAACAGCGCGCTGTCTATATCTGCATTGTATTGCCTCAGCAGTGGTATCAGCTCGAGACGGATCCGGTTGCGCAGGAAGCGTACCTGCTTATTGGACGTATCTTCTCGTGGATGCAGGTCATGCGCAGTGCAATACGAACCGGTCTCCTGCCTGGTGATTTGCAGCAGGGGTCTGATCACCCAGATGCCATCCTCCCTGTCCCCATAGGGTATATGCGCTGCCGCCTTCAGTCCGCGCAGGCCCTGTATGCCGGAACCACGAAGTAAGTGCATCAGCGTAGTCTCCACCTGGTCATCTTGCGTATGTCCGACTGCCACCCGCTTGGCCCCGGTCTTGCGGGCCACGCTTTCCAGGAAACGGTACCTGACCTCGCGTGCGGCTTCCTCCAGGGAGGTTTTGCTCTTCTTCCGCCATTCGGCCACGTCCCTTTTTTCGATCGTAGTGGAGATGCCGAGGGCCGCTGCCACGCTCTCAACGTAGCCGGCGTCTGCCCCGGACTCATCGCCTCGCAGTCCATGGTCAAGGTGGGCTATATGCAGTTGAATATCCAGCGTTTTACTGAGGTTATTGAGCACATGAAGCATGCAGACCGAGTCCGGGCCACCCGATACCGCCACCAGCACCTTCTCACCACCTGACAGCAGCCCGTATTCCCTGATAAAACCGCTTATGCGTTTTTCGAGGGTATTACTGCTGTATGGCAAGATTATCTCTCCTTTAGATGACACGTGTCGCTGAGCAACAGCAAGCGTGGCTGGCAGCCATCAGCAAATTCCAAAATAGTCCGGCTGCTGGGCTGAATACGCACACGTACCAGGTGGGTAAGAGGCATACCGAGTGCTGTGCACACAACCGTGGCGGTTACGAAGTAGTGGGAGACAATCACCACACTACCCCCGGGATTGGCCTCCACAATCCGCATGACCACTGTCCACACCCTGTCCCTGAACTGGCCAAGATTTTCGCCTCCCTTAAAGTCAACAGCGTCGCCCTTGGTCTGCCAGTCCACCAGGAACTGGCTGAAATTCTGGCCGAAAGTATCAAGGGACATGCCCTCCATTTCACCTACATGAATTTCCCTCAGGTCGGGCTCGGGGATGACCTTCAGATTATGTGGGCCTGCCACGGCGGCAGCGGTATCCATAGCGCGCTTGAGCGGGCTGGAATATACCATTGTAAGGGGCACATCTTTCATGGCCAAGCCCAGGCTCTCAGCTTGCGCCTTACCTTTCTCGCTCAGGTCGGTGTCGCTGCCGCTGCCCTGGATGATGCGCTGCTGGTTCCAGGTAGTTTCCCCGTGCCTTATCAGGTATAGTTTAATCGCGCGTCCCTCCTTATCGGGATAACGGCCTATTATATTGCTAAGCGCTGTAAATATAAAATACGGGCGGGTTTTAAAAACCCGCCCCTACAGCCGCCAACATAGGGGCGTTCCTTCAGGTGCGCCCGTCAGTGCTCACGTGAAAATTAGCTTCGTTCGCTCAATCGATGCCGGCTTCCCTTCAAAGCCCAGCGCCTTGATGACCTGCTCCGGCCTGCCCGAACCCGATGAGTCGCAGCGCAGCCGCATGCCGATGGTGTAGACAGTATCTTTTTCCCCGGCCACCCACAGATCATCGAGCAGTGGCCTCAAATCATAAAAACGTTCGCCGGTGTCGCGGGTATGGTGCCAGGGCAGCGTGTCCAGCGCCAGCAGTGATTTCAGTGAGCCCTCAAGGTCCATGGTCCCCGGCCGGGACTCAACTTCAACCTCGTACTCTGCGAAGCGAAGCCGTGACTGCAGCGACGGGGCCTCGAGGCTGACCGGCTGGATATCGATTATCGAGATGCCGTCAGGCAATTTAGGGGCAACCTTTTGAAGGAGATTGCCAGGTGTGGTGCGCCGGTCCAGGAAAACATCCATCAGCTCAGCCTTACTGGTAACACCCAGAGCCAGAGGAGCGGCCAGGGATATCCTGGGGTGAGGGCTGAAACCCTCTGAGTAGACTATTTCTACACCCGCCCTGCGAAATATGCGCTCCCAGAGCCTCATCAGGTCGAGATGTGAAAGGAACTTGATCTGTGGTCCGCGGCCGAACTTAAGGCGCAGACGGTGCATTCTTTTCCCTGGTAATAGTAATGCGCTCGATCTTGCGGTGGACGATCTCGGTGATGGTAATACGGAGGTCACGGTACCTGAAATGCTCGCCCTTTTTCGGAATGCGGCCGAGGTGGCTGAGGATAAAGCCGGCCACTGTATCGTATTCACCCGCAGGGAGGTCCAGATCAAGCTCATCGTTGGCCTCCTCCACCCTTAGACCGCCGTCAACATCGTAGGTATTGGCGTCGATGGGGATGATTTCCTTTTCGTTGGCGACCATCTCATCCCCGATACTGCCCATAATCTCGGATGCCAGGTGCTCAAGATTGGCGATACCCGCCACACCGCCGAATTCATCTATAGCAATAGCCATGTGGAAGTTGTGGTCGCGCATCTCGGCCAGCACCTCGCCCAACCTCTTGGTTTCGGGCACGAAATAGGCCTGGCGAACGAGGCCGTCAACAGGGTCAGTGTTCTTTATCTCCCCCCTTGCTATGGCCATCAGCACGTCCTTGACCGTCAGCATACCGGTTACGTTATCCATGGTTTCATGGTAAACCGGGAACCTGGAGTGGGGGTGCTCGCTATAAGTCTTGAGGAACTCCTCCAGCAACGTGCCTTCCTCGATAAAGGATATCTCGGTGCGCGGCTGCATCACGTCGCTGACCGGTCGGTCGGGGAACTCAAAAGCCTTGTGTATCATGTCGGCTTCTGTCTCCTCCCAAACCCCCTCAGCCTCACCTACGTCTATTGCAGTACGTATCTCAGCCTCATCCACGGTCATCCTTGCCGCGCCGGCATCGGTGACCATACGGGTGAAGCCGGCGCCGATTTTATTCAGCACCCAGACGAAAGGATAAAGCACCCAGATAAGAAGCTGGACAGGTATGCTGTAGGCCAGCGCCATCTTCTCGGAGTTATGGGCGGCAACGGTCTTTGGTATCACCTCGCACAGCACCAACACCAGGAGGGTGATGCAGATGGTTGCCACCAGCGCGCCCATGCTGGGGCCCAAAAAGCCCACAGCAATCACGGTGCCCAGGGACGCGGCTGCTATATTGACCATGGTGTTTCCCAGCAATATGGCAGAGAGGAAGATGCCGGGCTGTTTCTGGAAGCTATCCAGGATATCTGCAAACTTGACGTCGTTGCTGAGCAGGTGCTTGACCCTTATCCTGCTCAAAGAAACCATGGCCACCTCGGCGCTGGCAAAGAATGCAGACAAAAGGAGGCAGATGAAAACTAATATAAAATATAGGGTACGTTCGCTATCCATATGATGCCCGTTCGTCCCGGGCTTAAGCTATAATATCATCCGCTATCTACACAGTCAAAGTTTTCGGCTGCCCGGCCTGGCGACCACATGTGGTTAAAGAGTCATAGCCAAACGTGATAGAATTATATGGCGATGCAGGTCGATTTCGCCTTTATCTGCGATTATGCTGAGGCGACCAACAAGGTCAATGCGCTCGGCATAGGATTCGATACCATTATGTCAGGCCGGGTACCTGTCCGGCACCCTAATTTCTTTCTGGTAATCCAGCTGCGCGCCAATATCGTTGAGGCGGGTGAGAAGAATTTCGAGGTACACCTCATTGATGAAGATGGGAAGGAGATAATTCCCCCCATCAAAGGCAAGCTCAATATACCCAGGCCTCCGGCGGGAACGGAGAGCACAGGCCGCATAGCTATGCGCTTCGACAGCGTGGAGTTTCCCAAGTTCGGTACATACTCCATGCACGTGCTGGTCGAGGGGCACGAGATGAGCAGGATACCGCTGAGGGTAGCCCAGGCGCCCGGACCACCACAGAATTTGAGCCCCGCCTGATCTCTGTTAAGAGCCGCGTTTGGCATAATCAGGGCACCAGACTGCATTCGGCCGTGCAGGCTGGTGGCATGCGCCGCGCCAATCGTATTTACAGGAATCGCAGAGTATGACCTTCATGCCCAGCGCCTGTTTGACGCTGATCTTGAGATTGTCGAACCACGAAGGCTTCAGTTTTTTCCGTCCGGGCATGATCCATGAGTTTACTTCTTGGGCCGGCAGGCTGTCAAAAACCATCTACCCGTTGTAATATATCTGTTATCGCATATATCGGGAGGTGATTATGGCACACTGGGAACACCGCAAGGAGAGCAACTGGGCCAAATTCGTCTTCAATCAGCCATACCAGGCGGGTTTGAGCCGTCTCAAGGGAGAGGTGCTGGGCAAAACAGATTTCGACCCGGCCACGCTCTGGCAGTGGGGGACCATGCAGGCCATGGCCGTCATCCAGATACTGAAAGACTGCGAAAAAGAGCTCGGCGAGCAGGGACAACAACTGGTCAGCAGGTCGCTACGCAGTGTCGGCCACGATGTGGGGACTCAGCTTTTTGCTGGATTGAAGCAACCTCAGGGCTTAAGTGAAGCTGAGTTGGTCAGCTTCTTTGCCACGGTGGTCAACCGCATAGTGTATTCATCGCTGGAGGCGCCGCGCATAGATGCAGCTGACAGGATCAGCTTCGACATCACCTGGTGCCCGCACCAGGACCATTATTCCGCTTTCGACTGCCGCGTCCAGCGCTATCTGGTGCAGGGGATGCTTGAAGCGCTCTTCGAGACCGGCTGGATCAGCAGCGACTGGCAGGTCAAGTTCACCTGCACCATCCCGGCCGGCGCGAGGGTCTGCACATTCACAATGTGGAAGGCTACGGGACTGGAGAAAGCCGAGTGGGAGCTATATACAAAAAAACTGGAGCAGCGGGCGCTGATGCTTGAAACTCTTTAGCGATTATCCCAAGGTTTTGAATATACAGCCACGGATAAGGACAGTTCAGTAGGCCGGGAGGGCTCGGAGGGGCATTGACAGCCACATGTTAATGGAATAGCATTGCAGCCAAGTGCGATGATGGATGATAATCGCTTAGTTGAGGCAAAAAGAGCATGATAACTTGTTTAACTTGAAGACTGATTTATACATTTTGTTGGCGGGATTAGCGCTCACCCTGTGCGGTTGCTCTCCGGCGTCGGTATCGGATATCCCGGCTCGCAATTGGAAAATGAGCGTTGTGACCAACGAAGATTCGTCGTGGACCAAGGGGGCGCGTTTGTTCGCTGATCTGGTCAAACAGCGAAGCGGCGGTCAGATACAAATAACCGTTTACCCCAATGGCGAATTGGCGGGTGGAAACCAGCTAAAAGAACTGACCATGCTGCAAGATGGCAGCATTAATTTTACCTATCACTCCAATTTACTTTATACAAACCTTGACCAGTCGTTTGCGGCTATCTCCATGCCGTGGCTGTTCACAGACTATTCACAGGTTGATGCGGCACTTTCCGGGCCCGCCGGTAGTCAACTGCTGAAGGCAACAGAAGATCAGGGTATAGTCGGCCTCGCCTACGGCGAGAACGGTTTCCGCCAGTTGACCAACGGCAGACTCGCTGTCCGTGCGCCCGATGACCTGCGCGGTTTGAAAATCCGTATCCCTGATGTCGAGCTTTATAAGTCGATCTATAAAGCGATGGGGGCTATCCCGATAACGATGAACTTCGGCGAGGTTATCGGCGCACTCAAGCAGGGGCAAATCGACGGCCAGGAGAACCCCATAGACATTATTGTGTCCTCCAAGCTCTACGAGGTCCAGAATCACATCACCGTCTGGAATTACTCCTACGATGCCCTCATCTTGGGAATGAACAAGAAGGACTGGGACGGCTTACCCGGCACTGCCCAGGCAATCATCAAGCTGGCAGCAAGCGAAGCTTCAAAGGAACAGGTAAGGCTATCACGCGATGCCGCTCGGACCCAGTTGAGCCTGTTGCGTGATAAGGGCATGATTATAACCGAACTAACACCCGGCCAGGTCAAAGCATTTCGGGCGACCACAGACCCGGTGTATGCGGAATGGTCGAGCAAAATCGGGCCCACTATTGAGAAGTTTCAGGAGAACCAGGAGTTTATCCGTGAGTGAAACGGAGTAATGGGAATACCAAGAACCCACAGGTAACAAAAATCTGGTACACGGTATCCCGGTCGCTCTGCAGGGCCGGCCTGCACCCGAAAGCGGCCTGCGTTACAACCAGCAATGCAATTGCAGTGATCAGGCTTCTTTTATTCCGATCCTCATTGCACTTTGAAAGGAAGGACAACTCTTTCTTCCCCGTTTAAGAGCAATTTAACCTCGTAATCACCCTTAGGAAAATTGTCTTTGCCCCTGGTCAATATTACGACCGGCTCATCCGTGCCACTTATTGAGAATGCATCCTCTTTGATCGTGTAATTGTCCACGCCGGCCTCATCGCTTCGAACAATTATCCACTGAACGCTCATTGGCGTTCCCGGAGGCGCTTTATAAATTTTAACCTTGAAGATGATTTCTGTGTTATCAGCCGGGAAACGCGCGGCTAAATTAGCAATCTTCTTCTCGCTGTCTTCATAAGCAAAAGTGGCTGCCCCTCCGATATAAAGCGCAGGGACATCTGCAGGATCTACCACCTTGAAATCCAGGCTCACCTGCTTCGTATCTCCAACATAGATGCCGACACTGTAATCACCTGTGGGAAAATTTTTACCCTCCGCCCTGCTTATGGCAAAGCTCACATATTCCCTGCCTTCAACCTTGGTAATTTCTTCGGCAACCGTCTTGCCCTTAAAGCTTTCAAGTTCTCCACCCGTATATACCCAGCGGGCCGTCACCTGATCGCTGAAATCGGCCCCGCTGACTTTCACCGAGCAATAAATGCTCGGGATATCAGAGGGAAATATGTTAACACTGCCAATCGGTTTCTCGGTTAACAGGTCTATGCTGGAACACAGTGTCGCATCGCTTGAAATCGCAGTAGAGGATGCTGCCTCACCCTGCACCTGAAAAGGAACGGACTGCACAAACTTATTATCCAAATATAGTTTGACCTGATAATCACCCCGGGGCAGCAGCATTTCAGAGCGGGCAAAGGCAAAGACCGCATAAGGCGCATCTGCCGCAGCTTCCTCGCTCCCTATGAGGGAATCGGATAGGCCGGCCTCTTCGCTCTTGACCACGTACCACTCTGCTCTGACTGTTGACTTTGCCGACGGCGCGTTCAGCTTGACCGAGCAATAAATGGTCTTGATGTCCGGTGTAAAGTTGTCGGTCACCATCAACGGCTCACCGGTTTTGGATGCGGCGGAGCAAATGACCGCCTGCTCGATGGCAGGCTGGCTGATACAGCCGGCAAGTAGCAGCGGCGCCAGGGCTATAGCCATCAGTATGTAGATATATAGCCTATTTGTTTTCATCTCAACAGGTTCTCCTTAATTTCAAATCAAAGATTCTCGTTCTGATATTGACCGCTGTACCCCTTACCCACACCGCCTGAGGTATGAAAGAAAACGAGCTGCAGTAAACGCGCGTTCCTGTGCAGCCTGAAGCCAAGGGGATTATAGACTACCAGCAATGACTGCGAACGGCCGGAATAGCCGGCATCCCAGACAGCGCTGTGCATGCTGACACCGCAACGGTTGAGGCTGGAGCGCGGCCTCCCCAGTGCCATCACATAGTCCGGCAGTGTCACCACCTCATTGAAAGTGATCAGGTAGGGGCCGGGAAGCAAATCGAGGCCGCCGTCTACACCGAATTCCAGCCGCGTAAGGGCGGACAACTCCCTGGCACGGTTGCTGCCGGCTATCCTGCCCCGAGAAGAGAAATAGGCGACCTCTCTGACGGTCAGGTCGATTCCGTTGGGCTGGAGTTGCTCATCCAGGTCGACGGCATCCGCTATGAGGGGCGGCCGATTATCCTGCATGCGGAGTATATCCTGCCTCGTCAGGACGCCCCGATTATTAGTCATCCCGTATTTATTCCCACCCTCTGCAAATGATGTTATTATAATACGGATTCCAGGGAATGTCAGAATATTCACAGCCGGTTTATCGAGGAGCGCCCACATGGTAGATATGAACGGAATTGAAAAACTGGATAATGCCGCGCTGAGCAAGTTCGCTGTGGACTTGGTCAGACGCAGCATTATGCATTACGGGATATGGTTCAGCGAGGTGGACCACCAGCTCGGGCTGGAAAAGGCGCTGCAGATAGAGCACGAGGTCTTCGGCAAATTGTATCCGCTGGTGATCAAGCGCCTGGCGAGTGCACTGGGATTGGCCGTAGATAACGGCCTTACTCAAGCACTGTCTGATCTACCGAGGGATAAGATGATATCGCTGATCAATGCCATCTCCGCCAACTGGCTGGCCGGTGACGGCCTGTGGTTCCAGGCCGTGGAGTCCCGGCAGGAGATGTTCACAGCCAAGCGCTGCAACGATAGCTGCTGGGTAAAATTCTCCCCCTTCGAAGCTGAACGTATCAAATCGCTGTTGGATCTGCCGGACAAGGGTGGCCTGGATGCATTGGAAGCCGCCCTGGGCTACAGGCTCTACTCAAGGATCAACACCCAATCTACGGAGAGGCAGGGAGACAGCCTGATCTTCAAAATGGTCAACTGCAGGGTCCAGGACGCGCGCAGGCGCAAGGGGCTGGATGACTACCCCTGCAAATCGGCGGGCGTCGTGGAATACGCCAGCTTTGCGCGCACCATCGATCCGCGTATCAGGACCGACTGCATTGCCTGCCCGCCTGATGACCATCCGGATGACTGGTTCTGTGCCTGGAAGTTCTATATAGAATGAGTGCCAGCAGGGTTGTGGTCATAGGAGGGGGGGCAGGAGGCATGCTTGCCGCCGGCCGTGCAGCAGAACTGGGCGCCGATGTTACCCTGTTGGAAAAAACGGAGCGCCTCGGCAAGAAGGTACTGATCAGCGGCAACGGGCGTTGCAACCTCAGCAATACCAGGGAGATCAATGAATTCATCACAATGTTCGGCCCCGACGGCAGGTTTCTTTATCCCGCCTTCCAGCATTTTTTCCGCGATGACCTGCTGAAGCTGTTGGCGCGCTCCGGCATTCAAACGTTTGCTGAGCCGGACGGGCGCATCTTCCCTGTTTCGGGAAAATCAGCCGATGTCGTGAAGGCACTGGAAAAGTACATGTCGGGCAACAGGGTAAAGGTGATCACCGGGGCAAAGGTAACAGCAGTTGAATTCGCTGGCGGCATGGTCTTCGGCGCGAAAACCGCAGCGGCTGATAACCGTGCCGATGCGGTGGTGCTGGCCACAGGAGGGGCTTCCTATCCTCAGACCGGTTCGACTGGCGACGGCTACCGCATGGCTGAAAAGCTGGGGCACAGCGTGACCCCTCTGCGGCCGGCCCTGGTCCCGCTGGTGGTAACAGATAAGCAGGGCGCGGCAGGACTGCAGGGCATCAGCCTGCCCGACGTACGGCTTACTTCCTTTGCCTGCAGGGCAGCAGACATTGACACTTCAACCGCTCCACGGGCTGACAGGGGACGGGGCCTCGGTTCAGCCAGACCCCGGCCTCCCATCATCGAGAGCCGCAGGGGCGGCATTATCTTCACACACTACGGCCTGAGCGGGCCGGCAGCCCTGCTCATGAGCCTGGCAGTTGTCGATGCGCTGGCAGCGGGGCCGGTCAGCCTGGCTATCGATCTCGTACCGGGCAAAACCTTTTCGCAACTGTCGGAAGACCTCAGGGAGACAATTAATGCGCACGGCGGCAGGCAAATCAAGAGCGTGCTCGACGAATCGCTTTCGTACCGGATCGTCCGGGCAATCCTGGCCGGCGCCGGGATACCGGCAGATATCAAAGCCGGCCAGGTGACGGCAAGGCAACGCCAGGCCCTAGCATATGCGCTCAAGGGCTTCACGTTCGACGTGGAAAGCACACGTCCGCTGAAGGAGGCCATGGTGACGGCAGGAGGTGTTTCTTTGAAGGAAGTCGACCCCCGTACCATGCAGTCTAAAATAATCCGGGGCCTTTATTTCTGCGGCGAGGTGCTCGACCTGGATGCCGATACGGGCGGCTTCAATTTGCAGGCGGCTTTCTCTACAGGGTACCTGGCGGGTGAATGCGCCGCACATGCGCGCTGACATCAGGCAGGCAGAGTTATATCAAATCGCCTCAGTACTGAGGCCAGCGCACAGAGGGGAAGGCCCATGACGTTATAGTAATCACCCTCGATCTTCGCCACCAGCAGCGCCCCCAACCCCTGTATGGCATAAGCGCCCGCCTTGTCCAGCGGCTCACCCGTCTCCACATACCTGGCGATCTCCGACCGTCCCAGCTTCCTGAAATACACCCTGGTCTCCACCGCCCGCGAGACAGCCCTGCCTGTGGCTGAATCGATGACGGTAAAACCCGTTATCACGCTGTGGCGCCTGCCGCTTAGCTCCTTCAGCATCCTGCGCGCGTGACCTGCGTCCACCGGCTTGCCCAGTATCACCCCGTCGAGCACACCAAACGTGTCCGCAGCTATGATAATTGAACCTGTGTGGCGTGATGCCGCCGCCTGTGCTTTGTGCAGCGAGAGTGCCTTTGCCAGCCCCACAGGCTTCAAACCGGTAGTCATTACCTCAGGGATCTCAACCGGGTCCACGGTGAACTTGAGGCCGATATTTTCCAGCAGCTCCCTGCGGCGGGGCGAAGCTGAAGCAAGCACAACGGATCTTGTCATGCCGACAATTTAGATCAAGGTTGCGGACCTGTCAACCTTTTCTCCGGCTATTTCAGATGAGCGCAGCCGTTTTCTATCAAGTTTAGCCCGTGCTATACTTTGTCGCTGTTGTGATATGATAAACCCGATGTCGAGGATTAAGCTTAAGATCACGGGCAAGATCCTGATCATATTGCTGGGGCTAGCGCTTATTTCGCTCACTGTCTTCTCAGCTTTAGCGCTGAACAACATGGCCAACATGGGCAAATACGCGCTGGAGAGCAACGCCTCTTTAGGCGCAAGCGCTGTCAGCGACAGCACCGACGCCCTCGAGAAACAGGCCAAAGAGCAGCTCCTGGCGATGGCCATAGACCAGGCAGTCATCAGCGACGCGCTCTTTAAAAATGTGGAATCTGAGACCTCGCTGGTGGCCAGCTACATGGCGGAGCTCTGGAAAAGGCCGTCGGATTTCTCCGGGAGCCACACGTATTTCCAGGATGAGCAGCCGGACACCATCTACACATCTTCGGTCAGCGTGCTGGCGCCGGGCGTTGCTCCCGCAACGGTCAGCGCTGACCTGAGGCTGCTGTCCAACCTTAACAGCGTGTTCATCCCTATCTTCCAGACGGACCCCAACCTGACCCAGCTATATGTAGGCACGGAATCCGGCATAGCCCAGCTCTATCCCTGGGCAACGGGTATACCCGACAGTTTCGACCCGCGCCAGCGCGAGTGGTATATCAGGGCAAAGCAAAACAGGTCGCTCGGCTGGACCAATACTATGATCGACGCCGTCAGCGGCAAGCCGATGGTCACATGCTACAAGCCGGTTTACGATGAAAAGCGCAGGCTGATCGGGGTGGTCGGCGCGGACGTGACTGCCGAGACCATCAACCAGAGGATTATCGGCACGCAGATCGGCAAGAACGGGTACGCGTTCCTCATCGACAGCAAGGGCAACCTCATAGCGCACCCGCGCATGCAGGGTGTAGCCGGGAAGTGGGATGAGGCCTTTGAAACAGGCAACCTGTTAAACGCCAGGGACCCTGATCTGGCCGGCATAGCAGCGGAGATGGTTGACGGTATGGCGGGAGTGGGCAGGTGCTGGCTGGACGGCAGCGATAAGTTTATAGCCTACGCCCCCGTAACAAGCACCGGCTGGTCGATCGGCATCGCCATGCCGATCGATGAGATAGTGGCGCCGGTACAGGCGACCAAAGAACGCATAGACACTGCCACGGCTGATTTCTCGGCCAGGATCAACCGGCAGATAAGTGAAATGTTGACCATCCTGATACTTACGTCGGCAGGCATAATCGTGGCAGTGGCGGGCATAGCCTACTTTCTCGCCAGGCGCATAACCCGCCCCATCATAGCCTTAAACCGGGGCGTACAGGTCATCGGGCAGGGTGACCTTGACCACAGGCTGGTGATCACGACCGGTGACGAGGTACAGGACCTGGCCGGGGCATTCAACAAAATGGTGGAAGACCTCAAAGTCTATATACGCAACCTGCAGGAGACGACCTCCGCCAAGGAGAGGATTGAGAGCGAACTGCGCGTTGCCACCGAGATCCAGACCAGCATGCTGCCCAGGCTGTTTCCGCCTTTCCCGGACCGCAAAGAGTTCGACCTCTATGCCACTATGCAGCCTGCCAGGGAGGTGGGGGGTGATTTCTACGACTTCTTCTTTATCGGTCCCACAAAACTATGCCTGATTATCGGCGACGTCTGCGGCAAAGGTATCCCGGCCGCCCTTTTCATGGCCATCAGCAAGACCCTGCTGCGCACCGAGGCGCTGCATGAGCCATCGCCTGATCACGTACTGTTCAACGTGAATAACACCCTCTACCCCGACAACGAGGCCTCCATGTTTTTCACCGGTCTGTGCGCGGTGCTTGACACTGAAACCGGCGAACTGACCATGGCCAACGGTGGCCATAACCCGCCGCTTTTCTGTCCTGCGGGAGGCGAATTCCGGTATATTAACCTGCCCAAGGGACTGGTGGTGGGCGCCCTGCCCGACACAGCTTACCTGTCAAACAACTATACCATGAGGCCGCACGACACGCTGGTGATGTATACGGACGGGGTAACCGAGGCCATGGACGGCCGGGGTCGACTGTACTCCGAGGCGAGGCTCTTAGGCTGCCTCAATGACCTGCAGGGCAAGAGCGTGGCCGATATCGTTCACGGGGTGAGAGTGGATATTGAGACTTTTACCGGCGGCACGGAGCAGTCCGACGATATCACTATCCTCGTCATCGAATTCAACGGCAGCGGGCAATCCTAAACATAGAGCAGGCCGCCGTCCACTATGACAGTATGCCCCGTCACATATCTGGAGGCATCCGAGGCCAGGTAAATCATGGTGCCTACCATATCGTCAGGCTCGCCGATGCGGCCCACAGGGACGCTCTTGCGACACTCCTCCTGGCGGCCGGGCCTAACTTCGAAGCTGGAATCCAATAGTTTCGTGTGTACAAAACCCGGGGCGATAGTGTTGACGCGTATGTTATAGGGCGCCAGCTCCCTGGCCATGACCTTACTGGCCATGATCACCCCGGCCTTGCTCACAGCATACACACCGTTATCCATCTCGGGAAGGAATCCGTCGATGGACGATACATTGATGATGCAGCCCCCACCCTGTTCCTTCATGATCCGCGCGACGGCCTGGCTGAGAAAATACAGCCCCTTTATATTCAGGCCCATCACAGTATCCCACAGCCGTTCCTCGGTCTCGAGGAACGAGGAGAAGATGGGGCTGGTGCCCGCGTTATTAATCAGTATGTCTATGCGGCCGAATGCAGCCCTGGCGGTATCGGCCACCTTTCTTACATCGCTCATCTTCCCCAGGTTTGCGCTGATGACCAGCGCCCGCCTGCCCGCAGCCCTGATATCATCTGCAGCTTTCTCGAGGTCTTCGACCTTGCGGCTGGTCAGCACGATATCAGACCCCGCCCTGGCGAAAGCCAATGCGGTGGCGCGCCCTATGCCTCTGCTGGCGCCGGTGACCACTGTGACCTTGCCCTCTAAAGAGAATTGCTTCAAGTCTGACATCGCAAAATACCTCCGCATAAATCGATAAAAAAACGATATCCAACTTTATGAAGCCTGTCGCCTTTTGTCAAGCCTGTCGGCGTTCTGCTAAGATGCAATAGCCATAATCGAAAGGAGGCAGTTATCATGTGCGACACAATCGTTGCCCTCGGCCCATCCACCAGGGAGGGGATTACCCTTTTCGGCAAGAACAGCGACCGCGAGCCGGATGAAGTACAGAATATTATCATCGTCCCGCACAAACAACATAAGCCGGGTGAAACGATCAAATGCACCTATATTACGATACCGCAGGCAGCTGAGACGGCGCGTGTGCTTCTCTCACAGCCCTTCTGGATGTTCGGCGCTGAGATGGGCGCCAACGAATACGGAGTGATGATCGGCAACGAGGCGGTTTTCACGCGTGAGAAGCCGTCCGCCAGCGGCCTCACGGGCATGGACCTGCTGCGCCTGGCCTTGGAAAGGGGTAAGACGGCGCGTGAGGCCATGGACACCATTATCAGCCTGCTCGAGCAGCACGGACAGGGCGGCAACTGCGGCTACCGCCAGAAGTTTTTGTATATGAACAGCTGGCTGATAGCAGATGAGCGTGAAGCCTATGTGCTGGAAAGCGTTAAATCATGGTGGGCCTGGAAGCGGATAACGGACCACTGGAGCATCTCCAACGTCCTCTCGCTGGAAAAGGACTTCGACGCGGTATCGCCCGGCCTGATCGAAAATGCCGTCAAGAAAGGCTGGTGCAGGAGCGCATCGGACTTCAACCTGAGGAAGTGCTATTCCGACCCCATCATTACCTGGGGCGCAGCAGGCAAAGCCAGGCAGGCCTGCTCCAGGGACAACCTGGCGCTGAAAAAAGGCGACCTTACGACTGCAGATTTCATGGCCATCCTGCGCCATCACGGGGGCAGGAAGGATTTTCTCCCGCATAAGCACGGTGGAACAGTGTGCATGCATGCCGCCGACAAGCTGATCCGCCGCAGCCAGTCGGTGGCCTCCATGGTGGGCAATGTCAGCAGCAGGGGCCACTACTATTACGTTACGGGGGCGTCCAATCCCTGCCTGAGCCCCTTCTACCCCATCTTCGCCCCCGGCACAATCAGCCCGGCGGGCTACCTGGAGGGTGGGGCGGAATACAGCCCGGAAGTCTACTGGTGGGAATCCGAAAAGCTACACCGCAGGGCGCTGCACCACTTCCCGACGGCCCTGAAATCGGCTCAGCAGAAGATACAGGAATACGAGCGGGACATGGTCCAGACACTCGAAGAGAAAAAAATCACCTGCAATCAGGCTACCATCGACAGCTATTTCAGCCGGGCCAGGAAGATAGTGGACGACTGGGGAGCGGAGTTGGACGCTATGCCCAAAATCAAACACAACTGGCTCTTTCAGCGCTACTGGCAGGGCTACCATCGGCTGAACGGGACCGGCTGAACTATAAATTGTCATTGCGGGTCTGGCGAAGCAATCCGCCGGTATTGCCCGGCCGCCACATCCTCTTTAACGCCCTGAATCATTTTTTGACAAAATCCGGGGTTTGTTATATATTTTCATTATGGAAATTTTGCGTAATGATAATAAATTACGGCGTTCCAGTTTAAGGAAAGCTGACGCGGTCCAAGTCAGTTCCGTAGTGCAGGGTTTCGTACAGATGTGGATCAAGTTCGAGGCTGCTTTGCACAGGGAGATAGCCTTAAAGCAGACGAGGGGCGGGGACCAGGTGGAGAGCAGGAGGCTGCAGTCCTATATCGACTATGGCATTTTTTACAGGGTGAGCAGCAGCATACTTAGAAGCGGCGAGCTTACCATGGGAGAGCTGAGCGGCGCCCTCTCCGTTCCTTTCAGCAAGGCGACCAGGATCGTCGACAGCCTGGTAGACGACGGGTATCTCAAGCGTCTGCATGATCCGGACGACCGGCGCGTCATAAGAGTGGCGCTGACTGAAAAAGGGAGCCGGCTGCACAGGACCATCGAGAGCTTCACAGGCGAACACGTACAGGAGATACTCTCCGGCCTCACTCACGAGGAGCAGGAGATACTCTTTGTGCTCATCCGCAAGGTGGTCTCAGCCCTCGAGAAGGTGACCTGATTTTTTTAAATGTATATTTTCATTTTGCAACTATTTCTTTTTAATAACTTTATCAAGCGGAAATAACTCATGAAAACTTTACTGGGCAATTTAAAGTTGGCAATATTCCTGGCCTTCAAATCAATGTTCAAGAGCAACAAGTGGGCTTTGGGGCTGATCATTGTGGTCATGGCCTTCAGCTTCGTGAACCTGATATTCACATCGGCTGTCATATCGGGCGTCATGGCCACCATGGACAACCAGATGATCAACACTTTTTTCTCCAACGTGATCGTGAGCCCGATGGAGGATAAATATTACATAGAGCGGGCCGACGAGGTTGCATCCAAGATCACGCAGGTGGTTGGCGTAACCGAGACCTGCCAGCACCTCAACAGCAGCGGATTTTTCGAATACGGCTGGAAGGGGAAAAGCCTGCCCTGGGACAGGGTCAAGAGCGGCAGCTGGAACATTATCGGCATCGATCCCGTGCGGGAAGCCAGGGTCACCTCCATAGGCCATAACATGATCGAGGGACAATACCTGGATGAGGACGCGACAGGCGAAATCGTGCTGGGTGTGGAGGTGGCCGGCGGCAGCATGGCCCAGACCTCAGATTTTCTCACGCTGGGAGGCGTCAACGTGGGAGACAAGGTGAGGGTCACGTATCCTAACGGAATACAGCGGGAATATACGGTCAAGGGTATATTCCGCGCACGCGAGATAATGCAGGCCGACCACCTGGCCTTTGTCACCCGCAGGGAAATGGTCTCGGTCCTGGGCAGGTCTGCGTTTGCCAACAGGGCCAGCGAGATACTGGTAAAGGCTGACAGCAACGGCATCGAGGAGAGTCTGTCAGCCGATATGAAAGCATCCGGCATCGACCTTGAGATCAGGAGCTGGAAGGAGTACGGAGGGGCTTACCGCAGTGTGATCTCCACCTTCGAGATCATCGGCGCCATCATCGGAGGCACTGGCCTGATCGTGGCCGCCATAGTCATGTTCATCGTAATTTATATCAATGTCCTCAGCAAGAAACGCCAGATCGGGATTTTAAGGGCCATAGGCATACCCCGCAACGCCGTTCTGGGCTCGTACCTGATTCAAGCATTGTCATATGCTTTGCTGGGCATCGCCCTGGGCTGGATAGTCATACGGCTTGTACTCCAGCCTTATTTCATAGTCAATCCCATCGACTTCCCATTTGGCTTCCTCAGCCTGAATATAGAATCCGGCAGGATCATAGGATCGGCCATCGGATTGACAGCGGCCTCCGTCCTGGCAGGCCTGATCCCCTCCTGGACAGTTATGAGGGAAAGTATTATTAAAACCCTCTGGGGAGTATAGGCTATGATAGTGGTCCGGGATCTGCTCAAACACTACGGGCGCGGGCGCGGTTCTGTACAGGCGCTTAAGGGCATTGACATGGAGATCGCAGAGGGTGAGTTCGTGGCCATCATGGGCAGAAGCGGCTCCGGGAAATCCACGTTGCTGCGTATAATGGGGCTGCTGGACATGCCCACTGCGGGAAAACTGCAGATCGACGGTGTGGACGCCCTCAAGCTGGCCGAGCAGAAGAAAGCCCACTTCAGGCTGAAAAAGATGGGCTATGTATTCCAGGAGCATTCCCTCATCGCAGAGCTGAATGTGCTGGAAAACGTCTACCTGCCGGCTGTAGGCGACCTCGGGCGCACCGACTATAAGCAAAGGGCCGCGGAGATCCTGGAGATAGTGGGGCTCAAGGATAGGATCAGCCACTACCCCAGCGAGATATCGGGAGGGGAACAGCAGCGGGTCGCCATCGCCCGCGCTCTTATCAACCAGCCCAGGACACTTCTGGCGGATGAGCCGACCGCCAGCCTTGACGAGGATTCATCAAAGGTGGTGCTTGAGCTGTTCTGCAGGCTTAACCGGGAGCTTAAACAGACCATCGTCATGGTCACACACGAGCCGGAGGACAGGCAGTACGTTGACCGTGTAATATGGATGAAGGACGGCCGCATAGACCATGGTTGAGATCAGGGAGATTCAAAACGAGCCGGAGCTGGAACAAAGCGTCCCGGTCATTCGCCAGGCTTTCAGCACGGTCGCACAAGAGTTTAACCTGACACAACAAAGCGCGCCTACGCACCCCTTCTTTTCTACCATGGAACAACTCATTGAACTGCATAAAAAGGCGGTTTTTTTCGGCCTGTATGTGGATGAAACCCAGATAGGCTTCGTAGCTGTAGAAAAAGATGAAGGCGGGACCTTCTTTTTAGGCCGCCTTGCTGTCATTCCTCAATTCAGGCATCACGGTTACGGTACCATGTTAGTTAGATTCGTGCTGGATTACGTTAAAAAGCAGGGAGGACCAAGAGTTGGTCTGGGCATGATTGATGGCCATACCGTTTTGAAGGATTGGTATAAGTCACTGGGATTTGTTCAGACTGGGACAAAGAAATTCGAGCGCCTGCCCTTCCTGGTCTGCTTCATGGAGAGGGTCGTCTCAGCCGAGCAGATAGACTAAAACGTCGCTCACATTGGTCCCGGTGGGGCCGGTTATAATCAGCGACCTGCCCATCCTGGCAAACAGAGTATTGCTGTCGAACCTGCCGATATAATCGGCGGCGTCCAGACCTGCGGCCCCGGCGGTAGCCAGTGATCGATCGTCCACTATTGCGCCTGCTACATCCTCCATGTAGTCAGAGCCGTCGGTGCCGGCCGAGGCCACCAGCCAAGTTGGCAAGCATCCCTGCATAGCCAGCATCGATACAGCCGCATAGTGCTGGTTCCTACCCCCTTTCCCGGCGTGTTCGGGCAGCGTCGGTGTCGTCTCCCCCCCGATCAGCAGGGCGCCAAAGCCTTTGTAACGGCCCTTCTTAATTGCGGCGGCCATATCGTAAGCATATTCCGAGGTATCTCCACTCATCTCCGAGGTGATGATGCACGGCTTGATGCCCAGGTCCCTGGCCTTCTCAGCCATGGCTTCCAGCGCCATGCGGTTATTCCCGATCAGGTGGTTTGTGCAGTTGCGCAGCCTTTTTGGCGTTTCCCTTTCCGAACCCATACAACCTCTTCGTATGAAATCCACGGCTCCCTGCGGCGCTTTCTCCAGCAGGTCGTATTTCTGCAAAACCTTGAAGGCATCCTGGTAAGTCGAGGGGTCCGGCACGGCGGGGCCCGATGCGATAACGTCCAGATCGTCCCCGACCACGTCGGAAATAATAAGAGATATGACCCGGGCCGGCGCGAAAAATCCTGCCAGGCCACCGCCCTTGATCAGCGAGAGGTGTTTGCGCACCGCGTTTATCTCCTTGATGTCGGCGCCGCACCTCAGGAGAAGTTGTGTTATAAGCTGCTTATCCTCCAGCGTTACTCCGTTGACGGGACATGGTAGCAGCGCGGAGCCTCCGCCCGATATCAGGCTTACTACCAGGTCCCCTTTTCCTATGCCATACCGGGCTTTCATCGAGAGCATCTCTCTCACACCCTTAACACCCGCTGTATCTGGAACGGGATGCCCTGCGCCGATGATTCTTATCTTTTCCGTCTCAGTACTCGCCGACTTGCAGTTAACGATGCCCGCAGTTATCAATCCCGGGCCTACTATTTTTTCCAGCTCTGCGGCCATCGATCCTGAGGCTTTGCCCCCACCTACCACAAAGACCCTGCCCCTTGACAGGTCATATTTCTGGCCGTTTACGGACAGCCATTTACGGCTGTAGTAATATTTCACAGACGCCCGCATCAGGTTGGAGGGCAATACCCGGCTTATGCCTGCCTCGATCAACTCGATAGCCCTGGCGCGCTGCCCCGAGGTGATAAGCTCCTCGCGGTTCTTAACGATCACGACTGTAAATTCTCATAATCAAATAAGCGCAAAACGGTAAGAATTATACGCTTTCAGTGTGAGGTTGTCATGGCTTATGTCATTGCTCTCCTCGCAATGACTTGGTATTGCCTGTATAATCCCCTCAGAATACTCCAGGAAAGGATGTGATAACTATGAGCTGGATATTGCTTGTCGCCGCCATCTGCATGGAGGTCTGCGGAACTACCTGCATGAAGCTTTCCGAAGGGTTCACGCGGTGGGTCCCTTCAGTGCTCATTTTCGTCTTCTACGCGCTGGCCTTCATCCTCATGACTTTTGCCATTAAGAAGCTCGACCTGAGCCTTACCTACGCCATCTGGTCAGGAGTCGGCACCTTTCTCATCGCCCTCATAGGCCTTTTCTGGTTCAAGGAGCCTTTTACCATACTGAAAGCCGTTTCCATGACGCTGGTCATAGCCGGCGTGGTCGGGTTGAACCTGGGCGGGTCCAGTGGGTGACCATAGCGCCGTCATCATATGCCTGGCACTTCCGATGATGGACAATCATGCATTGACAGGCTATAATGTCAAAGACTTTAGCCCTGCTCAGGGCACCGAATTTTTATAAGAAATCATCATGAAAATAGGAGTCATATCTGATACTCACGTTCACCGCATCAGTGAACTGCCCTCTTCTTTAATCAACGCCCTCACCAGGATGGACATGGTCGTTCATCTCGGCGATTTTCACTCCGAAGACCTGGTAAACGACCTCAAGGAGATAAGCGATTTCCGCGGTGTGGCCGGCAACCATGATTCGCATATTCCCGGGTTGCCCGAGAAGGACCTGGTGGAGATAGGGGACAAGCGTATAGGTATCATACATGGGCACGGCTGCGTCTTCCCCTTCGGCTTCAAGTGGGGCCTGCTCACGCAGTTCGAGGGCAGGATGGACGCCATCCTCTACGGCCATACTCATTCGGCCCGCAATACCATAGAGGAAGGTATCCTCTTCTTTAACCCCGGCAGCGTCTGCGGAAGGTTCCCCGCCATGCACCGCAGTTACGGTATCCTCACGGTCGGGGAACAGATAAGCGGCGAAGTAATCACGATCGAGGCCAGGCGCTACTACCACCTCAACCGCTACATCGGACTGGCCAGCAAAGCCATTTCATACTGCTGCGGGCTCAACGGCCGCCCGGACAGCTATCTGCAGTAATAGCTCAACACCGCGATAGAATTTCGATCCACGCCCATCCTTAATAACAGCTCTTGTTCAGGCCTCTTCTGTTTTGATCCGGGCCGCCTTCGCTTCATCGCGGAAGTACTTGTATATTCCCCAGACCGTGGCGCCCACCGGCAGGGCAAAGATTATCCCCCAGTAGCTGCCAATAAAGCCTCCCACCGTCATGAGCACCATCACAACCGCGGGATCGAGAGGGAAATGTTTCTCCTGGACAAAGCCCTGGACAGCCAAAACCACCAGTTGCGCCAGCACCAGGACTCCGACTACCAGCAGTATCGACTCCGGCTTGAGCGCCAGGGTCACCAGAAGGATGACGGCCGCTGAGATGAAGGGCCCGATGATAGGTATCACCTGCGTGAAGGCAGCCACCGCACCCATGGCCAGGGCGTACTCCAACCTGACAGCGAACAGGCCCAGTGTGATCAGTGTGCCTTCGATGGCAGCCATGATTATCATGAAGCGGATGTAGCGCCCCATCTGTGTGCCGAAAATGGTCAGTATTTTAGTGCTGTGTCTGGCCACCCTGGTTGGAAATATCTCGTTGAAATACTTGCCGTACTTCTCGTAGTTCAACAGGACAAAGATGAGGAAGAAGGGAAGCGTGATAAAGCCCAGTATGGTCGGCATGCTGGAGGGGATGACAGCTATACTGCCCACCACAAAATCCTGGATGAACTTGCCTATGGCCGGGCCGGCACTGGTTATGGACTGCTTGACGGTGGCTATCGTCTCGGGGGACACATCCGTCTGAATCGTGGTCATCCAGTGGTTGATCTGCTCCATGCTCTTAGCAACGAATTCAGGCGCCCTGCTCACCAGCGCGGTGGAAGCGCTGACTATGGCCGCCCCGATATATACAATGAAGGCGATGAGGAGTAAGCTAAACAGGATAAAAACAATAATCACCGCTATGATCCGCTTGGTACTTTTTCTTTTGCCCCTGGGCGGCAGGATTCGCTCCAGCCAGCCCACCAGCGGGAACAGCAGGTAGGCCAGTAGTATGCCCACCAAAAACGGTATTAGCACGGGCAGCGAGATCCAGCATAGCCAGAGAACCAGCGCGATCCCCAGGATCACCAGCAAGGTAATCCAGACCTTCCTGAATGTTGCACTTTCTGAAGCCAACTTTATACCTCCTGCGCGACAAATCTTTGCCTGTGCTAATCGCTATTTACATTTATCCAAGGTCAAGCCCGATTGAATCACAATGTGCCAATAATCATACAACCCTATCCCCCGGTATTTCCAGTCGGCAGTCGATAACAATAAGATGTGCCCAATCTGCTATTATTTATTGACCGGCGCGGGTATTAATCAAAATAACGACGCCCGTTTGCCACACAGGAGGGTACATGATCAGGAGTTTCAAAGGCAAGACGCCGCAGGTGCACCCCACGGCGTTTATCAGCGAGGCCGCTTATATTGTGGGAGATGTCACGATCGGAGAGAACGCCAGCGTCTGGCCGGGCGCGGTCATACGCGGCGATTTCGGCAACATCAGCATCGGCAAGAACTCCGCCATAGAGGACAATTGCACCGTTCATACCTGGGACTGTGTTATCGGTGAGAACGTGCTGGTGGGGCATGGCGCGATGGTGCACTGCAAAACCATCGGCGACGGGTCGATGATAGGTGTACATGCCATTCTGCTACACGGCGCTGAGATCGGCGAGAATTGCTTCATCGCCGCGGGTGCGCTGGTTACGCCCAACACAAAGATTCCTCCCAGGTCTTTGGTGATGGGCAGTCCCGCAAAGATCAAAGAGGAGCTCAGCGAAGATAAGCTCGCACAAATAAGGTTTGGCAACCAGACCTACGTCCAGCTCGCGCAGGAATTCAAACAGCACGGTATGGGCGATCCCGACCTGAAATAAAGAAGGCGGGCCGTGAGACCCGCCCTCTAACGTTTGGAGACGAATTAAACCGGGACAATATCGACGATGAACTCATTGGGCTTATCGGCAGGCATGGTTTTTATGGTGGCAAAGCCCTCGCTGAAGGCCTTCATGAATTCCTGGGGGTCCACACAACCCTCCGCCGCATAGGCGCCCTTTGCTTTGATCTGACCGCCTGCCACCATTTTGGCCACCGTGACCAGTGTGCGCGGAGTAGTTGTCATCCCTTTGCCCACACCCGAAAACAATAGCCTTGTCTTCTTACCGTCCTTAAGTCCCTTGACCTCAATGATGGTGCCACCGTACCTGTACTCACGGCCCTCCACCTTCCATTTCTCGATCTGCTTCTGCACCAGGTTGAAGGCCATATGCGAGAGCACCTCAATAGGAGTGACCTCGGCGCCGCGGAGCTTTACCGGTTGCATAAGGTAGTCCTTGAATCCAGCTATGGCCGACATCGACAGCCCGGGGACCTCCGGCCAGACAGCCCCGGCGCAGATCACGTTCTTCACACCCTTTATGTAGCGCGGCAGCGTGAAAGGCTCGGGATGGTCGCAGTACAGCAGCTCGATCTTGCCTATCGGCTCGCCGAATTCGGTCGTTACCTTTCCGTCCAGGTCAACCAGCTTGCCGTTTACATACTGATGCGGGAAGGCAAAGCAGTGAATGCCGTGGAAATACTGCGCCAGCCCCACTTCGCTTAACGGCGCCACCCAGAGTATGTTGATGTCGTCAACGCTGTCTAACTGATCGCAGCAGTACTTGGCCAGTATATTGGTCAGGCCGGGGCTGTCACCCAGCCCGCTCACGATTGTAATCCCCGCCTTCTTAGCTTCACCATCGACAGCGAAAGCCTGGCTGACACCGTCGATATCATCGCACACATCCACGCAGTTTTTACCGGCCGCTATGCAGGCTTTATATACCTTGCCCGCATTCTTGTAGAAGGGACCGATGGTGCTGGCCACGACATCGGGATTTTCCTCTTTAATAAACTTCACGAAGCCGGCATGGTCGTCGATGTCTAAATGACAGGCCTTGACACGGTCCTTGCCATATTTTTCCGCCACGGCTTGGGCCTTGGCCAGGTCTATATCAGCATTCACCAAGGCGGCGTCGCTGTATTTGACCAGTTGTCTCACCGCGCCTGCGCCGATTATCCCGCTGCCCAGAACAAGTATTTTCATTTATAGCCTCCTCAAATTATATTTCATTGGAAGAAGTGACTGAGTTCAATCAAAATGAATTTGTTGAATCAGTTCCCCTTACGTAATACCCTGCCTGCATTGACATCCGGGTAGTATGTGCCTTCACTCAATACAATTTTACCGTTGATTATAACAGCCTCAATACCTTGTGGATTCACTTCCGGATTATCAAAGGTAGACAAATCCTTGATATTGTGTTCATCGAACACAACAAGGTCCGCGTAATAACCCTCCTTGATTAGACCCCGGCCTTTTATGCCATATCTGCTGGCCGGTAGCGAAGTACTTTTACGTATTGCATCCGGTAGATTCATAAGCTTGAGTTCACGCACATAATGTCCCAGATATCTGGGAAATGTGCCATAAGCTGATTGCGGTGGCTTGCCTATCTGTGGCAGGATCGAGTCGCACATCACTGACATCTGCGGATGCGAAAATAGGGAACTGAATAGCTTTTCAATCCACGGTTTCGGTGGAAATCCCGAGAGAATCATTACGCGAGCCTTTTCTTCAATTGCGATTTGCCTGACAGCTTCCCACGGATCGGTATTCCGCTCTTTTGCTATCTCGACGAAGGTTTTTCCCTCTAAACGGCGATTTTCTTCAGTTTGAACCGATAATACCCGAATGACATGCCAGCCGATGGCATACACATAGCTATTAGACCATGCGCGCTCTCCCAAAAGAGGCCACTGTGGAGTTATGGTCTGCATATCTTTCTTGATTTCCTTCCACATATTGTTATCGGTCAACCTGTTGATAAACGCATCCGTACCTCCAATTAATGACCACGGAGGAAAAAGCATGGTAATTGTAGTATTTGCCATGATATATGGAACCATGTCCATACCAAAATCAAGGCCCTCTCTGGAAGCGTCATCCACCATTTTAAGAGCTGTGTCCAGGGCTTTACTGGGCAGGGAGGGGATGGAGATGATTCTGTTGGCTGTTTCTATTAACCCGACAATACGATAAAACAGCGTCGCCTTATTACCAAAGAACGGCCTGGCATGAAAATGTGATATCTGTAATCCTGTATCTCCCTTGCGAGCGATCTCGATCGCTTCACTCACAGCGTAAGGGAAATTAGTGCAATAAGTCCGTAAGTGTGAGGCGTATCTTCCTCCGTATTTGCCGCAAATGGAGTTTAACTGGATTAACTCGTCTGTATCACTGTATAGACCGGGATAGTATTGCAGCCCCGTGCTGAAACCATAGCACCCAGCTTCAAGACTATCGCGCAGCAGTATCTGCATTTGATGTATATCGTCTTGAGATGCGAAGGTGTTTTTCGCGCCCATTACTGTCATACGCAAAGGGCCGTGCGGTACCAGATGAGCCATGTTCATTATCGGCCCTTTGTGGTCAACATATGTAAGGAACTCATCAATAGTCGCCCATTCGAAGGGTTTATCAATAGATACATCCATACCCGCAACGGTGTTAAGAAAAAGCTGCCTGTTGCTTGCGGAAATAGGTGCGACTCCCCAGCCGCAATTACCCGTGACACATGCCGTTATTCCCTGCCTGATAAAAGGTTCGAAAAGTCTTGATAGATTATCCCTGTTCATATAGAGGTCATTATGTGTGTGAATATCTATAAAACCGGGAGAAACCGTTTTGCCCTTTAAGTCGATGATTTTTGCAGCCTCTACATTGCTGAATTTACCGATACCTTTTATTTTGTCGCGTTCAATAGCTATATCTGATTCATAGGCTGCGGCGCCACTGCCGTCAATGATTTTTCCGTTGCGAATTAGAACATCTATTGGCATCAGGCAATTCCTTTGTTTCTTCCTGTATCAGCGCCGATTATCTGCAATTCAATTCTTTCAACTTTCTCATAGTCCCTGTCATAATAGAATGATCCTATGAAGAAGAGTGCCGCCGATACAACGGAAAAAATAGGTAAATAGCTGAGAGCCGTACTTATGTTGTATAAATCGGACAGGGCACCGACGAATACCGGGCCCAGGGTACTGCCTAATAGGTGTTGCACGATGGTAGAAATACTGAAGGAAGTCGCGCGTAATCCAGGATGTACAAGGTCCTGGGTTACTGCAGACGCCCCGGGCGTGACGGCCGCTATAGTGACTCCTGCTAATAACAGCAGGATATATTGAAGAGTACCTGTTTCAGTATTGAAAGATAAAAAGAGAACCAATGCTGTTGCCATTGCAGCAATACCCGATATCAGCATCCTGGCACTGCCTTTTTTGCGTAACCATCTATCAGCCATTAATCCTCCTATCGGGGCTCCTATAATAGCGGTAAGCATAACAGCTGCACCCTTCACCGACGCTTGTGCCATTGGCATATTCTCTACTCTGTGAAAGAAGGTAGGAAGCCATGTTAAAAGAGCCACAGTAACGAAGATGCTTGCAGCATAGGCCAAGTAATTGAGAACCAGTGATGGCTTATTGACGAATTCATAAGCGATATCACGGCTCGACATTTTGGTTTTTTCACGAGCCTGTTTATCGTCCTGTTTCATCTTCACCAGTTCCACTGTTTTGTAATCCTTCGTAAAGAAGAAAAGAATTCCGAGCAGGAGACCGGGCAGTGCTACCAGTCCAAAGGCATGCCGCCATCCGAACGCCGCTGCCACAAGACCTCCAACCATTACTCCTATAGCGCCGCCCAGCGGGACCGAGGCCAGCCACAGGCCAATTAACAGACCACGTTTTTTCTCAGAGAAAAGGCCGGATATTATTGCCATACCTCCGGAAGCGTAACCTGCTTCTCCGATCCCAATAAATGCACGCGCCGTAAATAGTTGTGCAAAGTTGCTTGTAAACGCGCAGATACTCGTTGCCACGCTCCACGCTATTGCCATAATTCCAATGCTCTTCTTCCTGCTCCAGCGGTCTATCAGATACGATACAGGGATTGTAAAAATAAGCAGTGACCAGAATACGGCTGAAACGAGAAGACCACATTGAGTATCGCTCAACCCCCAGTCTGCCTGGAGATAGGGAAAGAGTGAAGTAATCACATAACGATCGGCCTGATCGAAAAGGTAAAGCAAGAAAAGTAGCACAAATATAAAGTAAGATTGGCCTTTTGAAATTAGGGGGGTGTCAGGTGATTTCATTTTATCGTGTACTCCAATAATCTTTTATTTTATTTGCTGACAATTGTTTAATGAGCTTTCCGGCCGATTTCAATCAGGTAATTGCCGTATTTGGTAATCGATGCTTTCGATCCGGGCATGACCAGTATGGTGGTGGTAGGCTCTTCAATAATAGCCGGCGCGGATATACGGTTGCCGGGCTTGAGGTCTACGCCCTTGTAAATAGGCGTATCTACCATACCGCCGAGCTCCTTGAAATATGCCTTGCGGGTTCCCTTGCTTGTCGCCACACCTGGAGCGGACTTTATCGCCGTGAAATCGGTCCTGGGCAACTTACCGACGGCCTTGACCCTCCAGTAGACGAACTCCACCGGCTGGTCACCGGCGCTAACAGAAAATACTTTATGGTGCAGTTTATGGAAATCCGATACCAGCGCATCGAGTTGCTTCTGATTGTTGATGCTGGTACTGCGTAGAGGGACCGAGAGCTCCCAGACCTGAAAGGGATACCTGGCCTCGGTATAGACCTGCAGCTTTCTCTGTTTTTTCGGCACCCGCATGTGCTCGAAGAATTCCTCCGCCTGCTTTTTCAGACCGTCCAGTGCCGAGTTTATGCCTTCAAAATCGAAACTGCCGCTCTCGGTGAACTTGCTCAGACTGAACTCAGAAGTTATGTCTGCAAAAGCGCCGCCGAAGGCACTCAGCGCACCGGCCACCCTGGGTATTAATACTTTTTTAACTCCCAGCTCTTCGGCTATGGCGGCGATATGCATTCCACCTGCCCCTCCACCCGATACCATTGTGTATTCGCGGGGATCGATGCCCCGCCAGATTGTGATGTCCTGTATGACGTTTGACATGCTGGCATTGACAGCGCCCCACATGGCATAGGCCGCCTCTTCAACGCTCAGCTTCAGCGGCCCTGCGACCTTTTCCTCAATCGCTTTCGCTGCCAGTTTTTTATCCAGCTTCATGCCTCCGCCCAGGAAGTACGCAGGATCGAGATAGCCGAGCACGACGTTGGCGTCGGTGACTGTCGGCTCCGTGCCCCCCTTGTTGTAGCAGGCTGGGCCGGGCACTGCGCCGGCGCTGCTGGGACCGATGTGCAAAAGGCCGCCGCTGTCCACCCAGGCGATGCTGCCACCGCCGGCGCCGATGGACTTGCTGTCGACCTTGTTGATGCCCAGCATATAGCCGCCGACCTCCGTCTCCCGCGAGACCGCGATCTCACCACCGGTTATGCAGGCCACATCGAAGCTGGTACCGCCCATATCGGTGGTGATGATATTATCGATACCAAGGTCGGTGTCCGCAATCAGCCTGCCTGCGCTGGGCGCCAGCGCCGGTCCGCAGTCCACGCTAAAAATGGGCTTTTTCACGAACTCTTCGGCTGATACTACGCCGCCGCTGGATGTAAGCAGCGAGAGCTGCCCTTTATAACCTATCGCCTCCAGCCTCTTCTCAAGCTGGGTGACATAGCTGCCCACCAGCGGCTTGAGCGAGGCGTCGATGGCGGTTGATGAAAACCGCCGGTATTCCCTGATGCAGGGGTTTACCTGGTGGCTCAGGCTGTATGGTATACCCGGCCACTCTTTTTCTATGATCTCGGCAATTTTCAATTCGTGGACCGGATTGACAATGGACCAGAGCAGGGCCACCGCTATGGCGCGGACGTTGTATTCTTTTAACTGGTGTATGGCCTGACGCACATCGTCCTCGTTGAGCTTTTCCTCTATCCCGCCCTCGGCATTGATCCTCTCGCCCACGCTGATAGTCAGGTACCGGGGTATATAGGGTTCCGGATATTCCATCTGCCAGTTATAAGGATTTTCCTTGCCGCCCTCACGGGCGAGCAGTATGTCCCTGAAGCCTTTGGTGCAGATCAGGCCGGTCTTGGCCGCCTTGCCCTCGATGATGGCGTTGGTGCTGACCGTGGAACCGTGCCCGAAGTACCCGCCCTCGATTGTGCTGCACTGCGCCATGAAATCCTTTAGAGGCCGGTTGTAATGGTCTGCCGCCATCTTCACGGTTTCGATAAAGGCGTCCGTGTAGTTGCCCGGCGTAGTGGGCGATTTAAATATGTTAACTTTTCCTTTCGGGTCTGCCACCACCAGGTCGGTAAATGTGCCTCCGATATCTATGCAAAGCCTGTAGCTCATTTCACAGCCTCCCTGCTCTTTTTCATCTCTTTTCTCAAAGCCCTGGTAGCCTCCAAGTCCACCGAGTAAAGCTCAATGTTCGTCTTAATTACCACGCCGTATATGTCACGTGCTTTTTCCAGTGTTACATAGCCCTCGCGCACGTCGTGCCGTACTCTCTCCGGATCGCGGCCTAACGGATCGCCGAATCCTCCGCCACCACTGGACATGGATATCATCTCCTCCGTGGGCTGGAGCGTTTCCATGGATACCGTGGGCAGCTCTATTTTGGTAGCTTCACCCTTGGCAATTTCATATTTATACAAACGCAGGGCGCTGCCGGGCAGTCCGCCGTTGATCCCCTGCGGAGGGTTGAAATGCCCATCAGCAATGAAGCCCCAGGAGCCGGCATCGTGCCGCGGCTTCTGCCTGCATTCTATACCGATGGCGCCGCGCCATTGCCCCGC
>Ga0265592_1000034_pt1 | contig 103973 bp, 79 predicted proteins | sample saktaG_7_FD_190141 | JGI IMG/M metagenome (GOLD analysis project Ga0265592, IMG submission 190141) | Saline water microbial communities from Sakinaw Lake, British Columbia, Canada - sak_2010_1_5_120m | ecosystem: Environmental > Aquatic > Non-marine Saline and Alkaline > Saline ... | reverse complement strand
GTATCATTAATCTAACCTCGTTGGTTACAGTATGTTTTTTGTTTTTGGTGAACTTATCATACTGAATCGACGAGGTTTTTTCAATCATTTTCCCGCTAATTCAAACCTTAATATCGGATTTAGGGTGCATAGTGAACCTCCCCGCCTACAAGGCGGAGCTAGCCGGTGTGCTCCCGGTCATGGCAGATAAGGATTGAAGGATTAATCTTTCTGATAAAAACCTTTGAAAAAACGTATTTTAGAAGGGTTAGAAATGCTGTACGCTTTTTAATTGATAAGCATGGTGGAAAGTGATAGCTTCAATCAGATTACTTTTCCGGAGACTCCACTTATGAATGACTACAGGGAATTTACAATAGATATTGCAAGGGAAGCAGGGAACTTTCTCAAAGAGAGACTGAATGACGAACATACGATAAATTACAAAGGTGTAATCGATATTGTCACAGAAATCGACCAGATATCCGAAGATATGCTTATATCCAGAATCAACAAGAAATTCCCGTATCACGACATACTGGCGGAGGAATCTTCCGAAACGGACAGAGGATCTGAATTTAGATGGATTATAGATCCACTTGATGGCACCACCAATTATGCTCATGGGTATCCGGTTTTCTGTGTGTCCATTGCCCTGGAACAGGAAAATCAGATTATCCTCGGGGTCATTTATAATCCAGTGACGGGAGAGATGTTTGTGGCTGAAAAGGGTCGTGGTGCCTCTTTAAACGGTAAAGAGATTTTTGTTTCAAACAACTCCGACCTCTCAAGGAGTCTTCTGGCTACCGGCTTTCCCTACGACATCCGTGAAAACCCGGACAATAATCTCAACTATTTTACTGAGATGGCTACGAAGGTACAGGCTATTCGCCGGGCGGGATCGGCTGTGCTTGACCTCGCGTATGTGGCAGCGGGTCGCTTTGACGGATTCTGGGAACTGAGGCTGAAACCCTGGGATACTGCTGCCGGGTGGCTCATGGTTAAAGAAGCAGGTGGTACGGTTACCGATATTTTCGAGGAAGATTATTGTCTGAAATCCCCTCACATACTCGCCTCAAATGGAAAGATACATGATAAAATGATTGATGTGTTCCGGTCTTGCGCTTCCAAGCCCTGAACACAGGAGCAAAAAATGTTTTTTTTCATCGGCGGCATTCAACCAAAAACCAGACGAATCAGCAATAATCCGAGACCATGTCCTTCCTGCGGTTACCATGCAGCATATCTAAAAAGGGTTGACAACTATCTAAGTCTCTTTTTTATTCCTGTTTTCCAGGTCAAGCGGGGTGATACGGTTCTCATGTGTGAAAGATGCGGCGTGGTTCTTGATGAGGAAGGTAGAACAGTGAAAGAAGGTGGCATCCGGTGCCGCCACTGCGGACAAAATTTGAGCGGAGATTTTACTTTCTGCCCCCACTGCGGAAATAAGACGGCATTGTAACTCTGTTTGCTTTTTTATAATGACGATTATGACAAGTTCGTAAAAAGTGCATCAATTATTGGAGACGCAATATATAAACTTCCGCGTCATCACCTTCGGCCGACGGGCCAAAGAGGATAGCCTTGGGTTCGCCCTTAATCCTGACATAATAAGATGAACCGGAATCCAGTTGATTTTGAACAGCCCAGGCTACGTATTCTTCCTCCCCCACAGTAAGTTTCAATCCCTTCATCGGATATTCCAGTACAGCTTTATCCGGAAGCTTACCCGCAGGGCCTGCTCCGTGGGCATCTATTTCGGCACCGCAAACCCCAAGCATGGCACCTTTCCATGAAGCATCAAAAGGACCTATCTCAAACCACTGACCGAGCTGTGCCATGGCATAAATGTCCAGACGATACTCGGTGGAGACCTTTTTGGGAGGCATATTTGCTTTGGCCACCAGCTTGGCTCCAATGGCGGGATTGTCAACGGCCAGAAATTCGGCACCCTGAAGCGGTGTGGGCAGGGTATCAATTGACGGAATCTTGCCGTCATGCAGAAAAACAATGGGGAAACCGTGGCCTCTGACGGCCTGTACTGATAGTGTCAGCATGGAGAGGCCGTAGCGTACCGAATCAGAAGCAAGCTCTTTATCCGACGAAAGGATTATCCATAAAGCGATATCATCCTTAATCAGTTCTGCCCTTGGGCCGAGCCAGGCCATCTTTTTCAGATCGTCCATCCAGAAATGTCCGTTGGCTTCCATGGCATAGGTCTTGAGCATGGTCATTACTTTTTGAACCTGCGCTTCTTCATGTCCCAGTGAGGTTATCCATACTTTTTTCATTGCCAAATCCTTTCAATGATGATTGTATCGTTATCCTAAATGAATCTTTTCTGCGTCGATCTTGACTTTCTTCTCGGCTATCAGGCTGGAACGTTTACCTTTCATCAAGAGAGACTCTTTCGCGGAAAATAGTAGTCGCCCCGCCTCTGTCTTATCAAGACCCTCAATCCAGCGATACGATTGTCTCGCTTTCTGGGTAAGTCTTTCCGTTATTGAACTCATCGTTTTCGATATTATCGAAACAGCGTTGATATTGCCTCGAAACACCCGGCCAAGGAATGTAAAATCTGAAATACTGGCCTTTCCGCGCAATGATCGGATATCAAGATCTTTCGAAACGAGATCAATATCATTTCCTTTAAGATCAATTTTTTCAGCCACAAAGCCCAGATCGCCGTTTTTGACTTTTACTGAAACATCACCCTCGAAGATTATGTCCGATTGTACATCCCGCTCTCTTTCTAATACGGCTAATATGTATGTATTTCCGTTATGGTTAGATGAAAGTAAGACTTCATCGAATACAAGCGGCTCAATGAGACAGCTTACTGATTTTCTGGCCTTATGGAGCCCTTTGAACGTTTCGACCCAGAAAAAATCGCCATCCTTTATTTTTACTCTACCATCGAGCAACTCAATTTTTTCACTTTTCATATACTGGGCTACTTTTCCCATTTTTTCACCTCATACATATTTTTCTATCCGCCGAGTAAAACCTTTGTCTGGCTCGGGTCGAGTTGATTTCCCACAGGGCAGTTGGCATTGTTACCGTTATGAGCGGACTGACATCCGAGATAGATGGCGGGATTACCCTCAATTTTAACCTTGGTACTGCATGATGTAAACTTAACAGGGCCCTTAGTCATACTCGATATAACACCTCCGGCCGATCCGGCTTCGTCTCCCGAGCTCTGGGGAATTTCAGTTTTTTTCGTCAATACTTCCTTCATACAGACCTTGACTTTTTTCGAACACGTAGCGCCATTAGCCTGATTGCACATGGCCATATTGGGAAACGGAGTCGGAATCGGACCAGCCGGACTCGGCACTTTGCACACATCAGGCATTCCCATTAATTGTCCACCCGCCTTCGTTGAAACAAACATTGTGTCATTCCTCTCTTTCTTTACTGCGGTGCTATATGTACATTTTCACTGCGCGGAAAGCTTATAATAATTTAGTCTCATTAATAAGTTGGCTTCCACTCCTCCGCTTCGGCAAGATCGAGATCCGTCCCGTATGCCTTACGTTTATTCGACCTTTCCCAGATCGTGTCTTTTTCATGAACGCGGTGTAATTTTGCCCGTGTCACATCGGCACCGGTAAAATCGGCGAATTCGAGATCAGTATGCGATAAATCGGCAAAGGTTAAATCGGAGCTGATAAACTTCGTGCTCCTGCAAATGGCCAGGGTGCAGATACAGGTTTTCATATCACTTTGTGAAAAGTCACACATGGTCAAATCGCTTTTTTCGAAAAAAGCACCCTGAAGATACGCATCGCGGCAGCTAACCTGTGTCATCGTGACTCCGGTAAAATCGGCAGCTTGAGCGGTAACACCGTCGAGCCTAGCTTTTGTCAGCACGGCCCCGGTAAAATTAGCCTGAGTAAGATCGGCCCGTGTAAACTGTGTTTCCGTACAGTTGCTTCCGCTCAGATCGGCATTCACCATGGAACACCGTGACAGATCCTGACCGCTCAAATCAGCGCCTCCCAGATCGGTTTTTACAAAGGTTGCTCCTGAAAGCGTACTTCCCGCGAAATTGACACCGGCACAATCCGCCTCGGTGAAATCTGCTCCGGTAAAATCAGAAGCACTGACGTGACCATCCGCCAAATCGGATCTGGTCATATCAGCACCGGACAGATTGGATTTTTCAATTGTCGCCGACGTGAGATCAGCCCACGACAGATCGGCATTTGTTAAATCGGCATTTCTGAATACCGCGCCAGCCAGTTCCGTTTCAATAAATTTTGCTTGTTTAAACGAAACGCCATCGAAAACCGCACCGGAAAGGTCGTCACCGGAAAGATCAATTTGTGACAGGTCTGCCGAGCGAACTTCCTCTCCCATCCGTATCAGCGCAATTAACTCTTCCTTCGTCATTTAGGCACCCACCCGGCAAGTTTCGTCCTCTTCAGGTTTGCATCCTGAAAATTGGTCTCTTTCACTGTTGCCCTTAAAAACTCTACTTCGAAAAGATTCGAACCTTTCAAATCGGTTCGTATGAGTTTTGCTTTGCTCAGGTCTCCCCGGAAAAGGTTGATCGACGTCATATTCACGTCGGTCAGATCGGCCTTGCTGAACTTGGCCTTTTTCGCCACAGCCCTATAAAAATCGGAACCCTCCAGGTTGCAACTCGATAGATCAGTCATATTGAGCGTTGCGAAACGGAGATTTGACGAAGTCAGATTAGCACCCTCCCAGTTAGCCTCGGAAAGATCGATGTCCTGAAAATTAGACCGCGGAAGGGACGTGGTTTCGTCGGCCCGGCTTTCCCGTAAATCACTGTTTTTAAAGGTGACCCTTCGCCCCGTTGCACCATCAAACGTGGCCGATCGGCCCTTCACTCTCGAAAAATCGGCATTTCGAAGAATCGTTTCGGAAAAATCGGCTTTGGAGATATCCGCCGCCTCAAAGACGGCATCGGTCAGATCGGCGCCGGTAAAATCGGAATTACTGAGCGATGCTTTCGTGAACCGGGCTTCTTTCAAGCGGGATTCTTCAAAGGCCGAATAATCCATCCGTGACTCCGTAAAGATAGCCCCTTCAAAATCGCCCTGACTCATGTCCGCTCCGCTCACGTCCGCGTGCGACATGTCAACTTCATTTGCATGAACCCCGGTCAGATTACAACCGGCCATACGGGCGTGCGATAGACGCGCTCTCGTCAGGATCGCTCCTGTCAGAATTGAACCGGTAAAATAGGCGAATTCGAGATCGGTATGCGATAAATCAACATTTTCAAGAACGGCTCCACTGAAATCAGCGCCGGAAAGTTCAAGGCCGGATAAATCGAGTCCCGAAAAGTCCTTCCCGGCAAAACTTTTACCCTGACCGTAATCGTCGACAACCTTTTCCCAGGTTAATGCTTCTTCCGCTTCCGGTTCGAGCCCTTCTTTTGCCTCTTCCTTCTCGGGCGGCTCTTCTTTTCTCAGTTCGGCTTCCCTTTTTTCGTCTTCTTCGAGTAAGGCAGCGATTTCTTTTTCAACTTTTTCCTTCTCCTTTTCAACTTCCAGAAGGTGTTTTTCTATCTCGGGATCGCTGATGCCCGATTCTCGCATTCTCTTTATAAGTTCCTCGGTTGAAGGAATTTCAGCTTGTTCCATTGGCTTCGAGGCTGCCATGAGCTTTTCCGGATCGACACCTGCCTTTTTCAGCATATCGCTCACTGTGGCTTCTGCCCGGGCAAGCTCCTTCTCAAGATCCGGAAGCGATAATTCCCCCGGTGTTTCAGTGACTGCCGGGATAGTCACACCGGCGGCAACAGACAATCCCTTAATAATTTGATCGGGATCGACGCCAAATTTTTTTAATTCAGCCGTAATATTTGCATCGGCGGCAGCAAGATCACTGTCCAGTTTCTTGATCAGCGCTTCAGCTTCGGGATCCATAGCTGCTTCTCCAGCAGGCGGCGCCTTGGGCTTGGTTATTATTGCAGGCTCTTCCTCCTCGGGCGGTTGGGCTTCGGGTTCCTCAACAGCATCTTCCTCCACAGCATCGAAAACGTAGACGTCTCTATAATATTCAATGGGCTTTTCCGGCTCCGCGAGAAATTCATGGGTAACATAAGCGGAATTAACATCTGTGGCTTCATCGTCACAAACCTGAACGGTTGCCCGCCAGATGACCAGACCCATTTCATATTCGGGAAACAGCCACACCGTATCCAGGCGCGTTTTCAACTCCTTGAAAATCTCTTTAGCGTTCTCTTCCTGCCGGACGAAACAACGCATTCGCAGTCCCGGTAATAAGGTTTTGATGGCGGGCCGCTCGGGATGCATATTCTCTATGACAATATTTTCATCCCCGGTGAAATATCCCCCAATCTGCTGATCTCCCGGGGCGGCATTGAAATATGTCCAGTCCATATCCTCCGGGTACCAGGGCCACCGTGTCTCGAGCCATTTTCGGTCATAGGTGCCGAGCTTTACGGATCGCTGCTGCCAGTCCGGTCCCAACGGTCCTAAACCGGCCGGTTCGGGCCGGTCGGACGGAGATCCGATCAACTGATCCGGATACTCTATGTTTGGCAGGGAAATGAGTGCCTGACCTTTCTGAGTCAGCACTGGGTCAATTCCCTTGCCCAAGGGATTTCTGTCGAATTCCTTTCCTCCGAAGGCATTCTGCCAGGAAATTTCCATTTCGGTCATCGGCTGCGGATCCGAAATGCCGCTCACCACACCGGCCTTTTTTATCCAGTAACGATTACCAAAAACATGTAGTGTTTTATTAACAGACCCAACTGAAATTCGCGCACTGCCTGCCGGAGCGGGCTTCCTGCCGGGGCTGAAAAATTTTCCCGCTGCCAAGATCTCTCCCTTCTGCTTGGGCATAAACATGTCGAGCACATCATGGCTCGACAGGGCGGAACCGGCGGCACTCCAGAGATCGGTTTCGTCCAGCAGTTCGGACGGGCGGTCGAACGGAAAGGCGCTCATTAGCGTGATAGCCAGGTAATAGTTGCTCTTTGCCTGAAAGACCTTTGAAAAGGCTGAGTGTGATTCTTGTTTATGTATGTCCATCGTGAACAGTCCTAACCAATATTAACTTTGGCAGCTTTCCACTTAGCTTTTTTCCCCAAAAGCGTCATGTCCGTATTTGAATTGCCGATAGTCATCTTTTTCGAATCGGGACCAACATTGACAGTAGGAGCTTTTATATCTATCGTTTTATCGGCTTTTATTTCTATCGATTTTTCAGATAGCTCCATTAAGATATGGGCCAGAGATTTAGAATCCTTGTTTTCTCTTACACCGAGTCCCAAATGCTTCTTACCGCTGTCCAGTTCTACGAGGCATGTTTCGTTTTCCATGATAATTGCCGTCGGATGTTTACCCACAGCGTTCTTGAAATTCGGGCTTATCATCTGTATCGTGCCAATAATATCATCCGGTTCATAAGGAGCATGCAGATTTAATTTTATCGACTCTGCCCCGGTAGTTTGATCAATTCCTGTTGTTTCATCGAGGGTGATTTTAGATGGCTTCATTTCAAGCACGACTCGGGGTGTACCACCTTCGTTTATAGCAACATGTCCATACACATTACCTGCCGTCGGTCCCGGAACAATACCGGTCAATGACACTTCTTCGGCGTTAATAAATATCTTTTTACCATCAGTATGTATTTCGCCATCTGTCATCGTATGAATATTCTCTTTAGCAATGATATCCACGTCACCATGAGCCGATGCAATCAACACATCGGGTTGATTGCCCAGCACTATTTTGCCGGCGTTAGCCGGACTTAGAAACCTCTTAAGTCCTGTCACCGGTGTATGGGCAAACATGGCTGCACCGTAATTGTTAAATCCTCCGTAAGTCAGCGCCGATGCTATGCTTGTTGCTAAGCCTGCTATTCCTCCCCCAAGAGCCTTAATCTTGCGCGTTATCCACCAACCGCCTCCTCTCTTATTCTCTTCAGGGGGTTTTTTCATCAATTTAGCTAACCTGCTTGTAAGCATCGTTGAAATAATAATAGAGAAGGCAAGATCCACAACCTTAATACCCAAAAGTTGCATCGTTGCTTGCCACGCCTCCCCTCTTTTACTCCCTGAAGCCTTATACGCGCCTACCTTATGACCAAGTTCATCCTGCTTTGTCAGATCATTTGACCATGCTTCAAAAAAATTAAGTGTCGCAGCCGGTAACATGCCGCCACCCGCTGCGCTCCAACCACCGGATGTCGCTAATGACATACCACTCTGTGTGGCATAGTAACCCCATCCCCTGGCATAGGTTGCGTTAAAGTCGGATTCAGAAACAATGGAACTTGGACTTCCCGAACCGCATATGAATCTTGCCTTTCCGTCTCCTGAATGAAGGGAGATACGCTGGCTCCCTTCATGATCCTGCATCACTATCTGGTTGCCACCGGCCGTTTTGATGCCTGCTCCGGTAGCATTAGCAGAACCGATGACACTCGGTGTTTCCGGATTGGGCACCGCCCCCTGAATAATAGGTCGATCCGGGTCACCGTCAGTGAAGGTAAGAAGAACCTCAGTCCCTTTATGCAGCGGAAAGTGCATGCCGTGGTCCGACCCTGCATAGGGCTGTGCCATGCGAAAGTATGCCGAAGCCTTACCGTCCTTCCTCCCGCTTACATCAAAAGGAAGAACAATCTTATATCGACCATGCTCATCGACTTCCGCATATTTGCCGCTTCCTGCGGCATCTACTCTGGCGTTCATGGTGCCGTAGAAACGGGCCTTTTCAGTATTACTTTCATGACGGTACTGCACACCGGCCGGGATGGCCATAAAGCTGTTCCTATAATAGGGCTGCTCTTCAACTTCGGAGAGCCCCTTCTGGATACCGGACAGAAGAAACGCTGTCTGGCTGCCCTCGTGTTCCAGATCGACGGTCAGATACTTCTGGTTGAAGTCGTTCCGATAGTGATCTTCAAGATCAAAGAGATATCCCGGTCGCAGGTAGGGAATGGTGCTATCCCCGTGAAAACGCCTTTCCTGGCAGAGGAGCTCTTCCGCCCGGATTTTTGCGAGTGCATCTCCCTCCTTAGCGGTCCTGAAATGATTACCGTACATATAGACATTCCCCCTCCCGTCCGGGGAAACATCAGCCTTACCTGAAATTTCCATGGAAGGTTTCATATAATTGTAATCTTTAAGGTTTAATGTCCGGGGGAGCATCTTCTGCCGGCAGACAAAGGCCTTCATTACTTCCTCCCGATGCGGTTCATCGAGACCGGAGGTTGGAGAATAGTACATCGTCCTCCCTTCGGACATGTCAGTATGTGCTATCTTCGTATCGGTAATGATCACCTTTTCTCCCTGTGGAGTCTGTTCAAAGTAATAATACATCCCTTCCCGTTCCATCCACCGGGAGACAAAACTCAGATGGCTCTCCCGGTACTGGCAAATGTACTCCCACTGGGGATAGTCTTTCTGAAGTTTGAATTCAAAATCGAGTGATGTCAGCCCACCATCTTTTAAAACTTCCTCAATGATTTTCGGAACGGTCTTATTCAAAACGACTTGATTGTGATGGGTCAGGGAAAGCCACCACAGTTTAGGTACCAGAACAGCTCGGTAAAAGATGTGCTCATCCACCTCATGGAGTTGTTCAAACTGTGCCAGGATACCATTGAAGGGAATGTCACCATCTTCACGCAAGATGGTGAAGGTGACCGGATTTTTGAGGACCGTCGTCAGGTCTACCTCCGCGTCCTTGGAGACCAGATCTATCTCAAACTCATAGCACATGGAAAAGCCTTCGCTTCCTCTGAACCGAACCACGCCGAAAGTATTAGCAGGCAAGGCATGGGACACAAAGTCAAAATTTTTTTTATGTAAGTAATCCATCTCATACCTCTCTTGTTTGTTAGCTGAAAATTCTTATCTACCCGAGCGTCAGAACGGTAACCTGACTCGGCACGAGACACATGCCGGGAGCGTTCGGCAACACACCCATGGCATTCTGTCCGGTCACACTGGTCATGCGTTGCGCCGGTACGCCATCTACGAGGATGGTGAAACAACCGACTACGTACGTGGTCTGCCCGGACATCAGGTGAGACGCAACACCCCCCTGAACACCGGTAGTATCCCCCACACTCACCATGCCTTTGGTTAGCAGATTTAAAGAAGGCATACAGTCGACCAAAACGTTATAGGCAGCAGGCACAGACGTGGCCGTCATCGCAGTATTGGGATATGGTATGGGCGTCGGCACCGGACCGGCAGGACTGGGGATGGGGGTAATACAGACGTCAGGAAATCCCATATCCATTCCCGCTCCCATGGTCAGCATAAACATAATCTTTCCTCCTTAAACTCAAAATTTGCTTTAACCCAAATGAACCTGTTCCGCGTTGATTGTTACGATCTCTTCAGCCATATGCACGGCATTTTTTGAGTGCATGGTCAAGGTATTTTCCACCAGATAGCGGGTTGATTTGCTTTGAACCTCATCGTGTTCCTTAACAAACCTAAAAGAATCATCCAGCCGTTGGGTCAATCTGCGGAAGATGTTTTCCACACTGTGGGCGACTACGTTAATCTGTTTGACCTGGCTCCGTAAAACCTTGCCGACAAACGATAGCCTTTCGATAGCTGCTTTTCCCTTCTCGGCATGGATCGATATTTCCTGCGAGGCGAAGGCAAGTCCTTCACGGGATGCAAGGCTCATATCCTTGTCTGAGGTAAGAGACAGTCCGCCGTCTTTAATGTGCATGTTCACCTGACCATGAAACACCAGTTCGGTTCGGGCTTTTTCGCATGCTTCTCGCTTGAGCACGGACAGTATGAAGCAGTTGCCCGTTGTATCCATGGACAGAAGCACCGTGTCGCCCGTTCTGGGCTTTACCAGGCAACTGACGGCCTGTTCGGACATCACATTACCGAACGAAGTCAGCACCATGTAAGCATTTTCCCCCTCCGCCAGAATTCGCCCATATTCAAGACAGGGCTGGGGGTGTTCAGTTTCCTTTGCTAAATTTTGCATAGCTCCTCCTCGTCAGACAAAAACAGTTGTCAGTTTGCAGAGATCAGGAACAAGTCATGAAATCAGGTACGTTTTCCTATCGACCTTCGCAAACCATTAAGTATGTTTCCTATTTCTGATGTTTTCTCCAATATTTGTTTCACCTGACCCCGGACCCCTGTTACACCGTCGGCTCCCAGTTTTCAGCTTCCTCAAGGTCTTTATCCGTGCCACGAAGCGGGGTCGTTATGGCTCCATCCCAGATGGTATGTTCCTCGATAGTCAGGTGCATCTTGCCCATGAACAGGTTTACCCCCGAAAAATCCGCGGCCGTCAGATCTGCCTGGGAAAAGTCGGAATATTTGCACAGGGCGTTCTTGAATACGGCACCACGGCATACGGCCTTTTCAAACACGCTGTTGGTTAGATCGGCCCCGGACAGATCGGCCAGTGAAAGGTCGGCCTCACCAAAATAGGATTCCTTCAGATCGGCTTCGACGAATCGAGCTTCTTTCAAAACAGCACCCATGAACATGGTGTGTCGACCGGAAACGCGATCAAGTTTCGCGCCTGTCATATCTGCATTCGAGAAATTGGAAAAGGTAATGTCCGCACCTGTAAAATCGGCCCTCTGCAAATTAGCGCTGTCGGCATTGACCGTGGAAAACTTCGCACCTCTGAAGTCCTGATCGGCCAGATTGCATGATCGCAAGAGAACCTTGGAGAAATGTGTTCCCTTGAACACGACGCCGGTCATATCCGCATCATTGAACACGACCTTGGTCAGATCGGCTCCCGACAGGTTTGCCTCAACAAGCGTTGCATGACTGAGTATAACCTTCTCAAATTTAGCGCCGGACATATCTGCCTTGTCCAGTTTTGCCCCCTGCAACAAAGACCAGCTGAAGAATGTGCCGGAGCAATCGGCACCGGAGAGATCCGCGTCCTGGAGAAGGGTCATGTGAAGCTTTACATTTTTCAGGCTCGCCCCGCTCAGATTCATCTCTCTCAAATCGACCTTTGTCAGATCCGTGCCATCCAGTTTAACCCCGGAAAAATCGCAATTTCTCAGGCCGGTCTTCAGGATATTCACATCCCTCAAATCGGCATCCTTGAAGGAGACATTCTCAAATCGCCCGCCTGTGAGATCCGCGCCTGAAAGATCGATACCAGTCAAGTCCATATTTTCAATTGTCTGGTTGTTCTTTATCGCCTGAAGGATTTCTTCTTTCGTCATGGGAGAAACTCCGTTTTTTTATAGAGCTGTGTCATCTTCATATTCGCATCATCAAGCCTGGTGTTGCCGAAAACGGCCTTGTAAAAATCAACCGCAAACAGATTGGAGCCCCGAAGGTCGGTATCCACCAGCCGTGCCTTACGAAGGGAACCCTGAAACAGATTCAGGCCCTTCATATCCGCGCCCTCCAGGTTTGATTTGGAAAAACGGGTTTTCCTTGCCGAAACCCGGTAGAAGTCCGCGCCGTGCAGATCGCAATCTTCAATCATGGAGGATTCAATTTCACTCCCCTGAAAAGATGTCCCTGAAAGATCCGACTCCCTGAAACAGCCTTGAACCATCTTTATGTTTCTGAAGTCCGCTCCGGAAAATATGGCATTGCCTCCCATTCGTGCTTTGCTCATATCCGCCCCCGTGAATTTCACCTTCTCTCCCTTTGCTCCATTAAACATCGTGGAATTCACGACAGCGCCCGAAAAATCCGCCCGATCAAGGATTGTGTTCTGAAACAGGCATTTGAACAGTTTGGCTCTTCCAAAATCGGCATCCGAGGCATCTGCGTCTGAAAAGACTGACATATTGACATCGGCGCCGGCAAGACTGGTCTGGTTTAACCTGGCTTTTTGCAAAATGGTCATGTTGAATTTAGCTCCGGCACAGTTGGCCTTGGTCAGATCAGCCTCCTGAAGTAAAGCCATATGTAAATTCGCCCCGGTCAGTGCCGCCTCCTTAAAAATGGCCTTGGTAAAAATGCCCCTTTCGGCCTTGATGTTCTTGAGAGACGCCCCGGAAAAATCGGCTTCCTGGGCGAGGGTCTGGTTAAAGATAGCCCCGTCCAGATTGGACTCGCAAAATTTCGTCTTCCGACATTGCGCCTTGCTTAAATCGATGCCATGAAGATCAAGTTTAGAGAGATCCAATCCCGACAGGATAGCGCCTTCAAGTCTCTCGCCTCTTTCGTGGCGCTCAATCACCTCTTCACGGGTGAGTTTCTTCATCTTCTCCGGATCAATGCCCGCCGTATCGAATTTTTCCTTCAGTGAATCGGGAATTTCGCCGGCCTTTGCCTGTTCTATCTCTTTCTTCCCGGCGGCAAGCTTGGCCATGCCCTCCTGATATTGCTTTTCACCGTCACGCCCCATCTGGGCTGCCTTGGCGGCAGAAGCATTCATCTTGCTTTCAATTTCAGGCGTCAAACGCCCTGCGGCCCGGAGCCGTTCTCGCTCTTCCGTTATCTTTTTGGCTATATCATCGCCAACCTCCCCAAAGGGCTTCCTCGGCTGATCTTTGGCGGCGGATAACACGGCGTCGGGATCTTTGCCCGCTTTTATAATTGCGTCTCTTGCTTTCCCCTCCATTTCCTTTTTCATGGCCATGGCTTCGTCTATTTTCGGCTGGTAAAATGCCCTGATCTCCTTTGTGAGCTTATCGACCATACCTTTGATATCCAATGCGGGAATGACCAGCCCCGCCATGGGTGATTTTTCAGGCGGTTTGCCCGGTTCGGGCATCGCCGGTTCGATCTGGTGTTTTCGTGCAAAATCGGAAGGCAGCACCTCCATGATCCACGTTCGAATATCCGTTCCGTGCTTTCGGGCCTCAAAAACAGTATTACCTTTGGGCAAGGGAAGCTTTTGGGCATTGGGATACGCCTTTTCCCAGGGTTCCCAGTCTTTTTCGGACTCCGCCGGCTGTTCAGGAAGAACAATTAAGAAAACGGGTGCATCTTCAATGTTTTTGGCAGCATCCTTATCCGGCTTTTCTTCAGGGTTCTTGAGGGCGATTACGGAGCAGGCGTCACCTATCTCCTGCTCCACAAGCCGGGCTTCGAGTTCGTCCGCGACCCGTATGACCGGAGCACCTTCAGGATCAACAGAAGGCAGGAAAAGGGGTGTCTCGTCTGAGTCTTCAATCAAAACGTCCCTGCCGGAATCGTCATAATCGCCGGGACGGATCAGTATCCTGTTAAGTGTGGCTTCATCGAAGCGCGGCATGACAAGTCCGGCCGGGATAATAAGTGCTTCCGGCTGTCCCTGGTCGCCCGTTTCGGGTTTCAGGCCCCACGCCGTTATATCATCTGCCTGTTCTTCACGGTTGATGCCAAGCCAGGCGTGTTGAATAGTCCTCTTATTAAAACCGAGTTTGTAGAGGGCGTTTTGTGCCTCCCGGTCCTGTTCCAGGTTCTTTCGCCACTTAATGACCATCGGAAAACCCCGGTCATGCCAGGGGTTAACAGATTCCGGTTTCATCAGTTCATCCGGGTCGATTCCCGCTTTCTCCAGATCCTCGGGACTTACGTTTTTCCTGAGGTCATCGGATATCCCCTTTTTAGCCTCTTCACCTTCCTTCTGAGCTTTTTGGACCTTGGCCAGTGTATCGTCAACGCGCTTTTCCGTATCTTTGAGCTTTCCCCTTATCTCATCGAATTTTTCCAGGGGAATCTTTACCATATGGCCCCACTTTGCGTGCATTTCCCGCGTCTGGCCCTCCAGACCGGAAAGGAGAACCATGCTGTTCGCGATGACCTCTTTGGATTGTGCCGCCATCTCTTCCGGGGAGCGCTGCATCCTGGGGGCCTTGCCCATGGCCTTGAGCTTCGCGGTCTCAATATCTTTCGGGATATTCTTGACCCGCAACATGGCCTCCCCTATTTTTTTCTTGGCAGCCTCAAGGGGCGCGGGATCAATAGGAACCATCCGATCCAGGACCTTTTTCTGTTCTTCAAGGTAATATTCTATGGATTGAGGTTCGTCCGCCATATTTTCCGAGGCCAGAAATATCCGGCTGACATCGGCGTATTCGTCATCCAGGATCTCCGTCGTGCCGCGGTACATGACCACGCCGCGCAATATAGCGGGGAAGAGCCATACCGTATCAACATGGGTCGTGGCCTCCTGAAAGATCTCATCCTCTTCATGACCCGCCTTGAGAGATTTCTTTTTGGTAACAAAGCAACGCACACGGACCCGGGGAAGACGGGAATTGATGACCTGCATATCGGGGTGCATATTTAGGATTTCTATGGTTTCATCACCGGCAAAAGATCCCGTGATAAACTGATCTTCCGGCGCTGTATTGAAGAATTCATAGTTCATGTCATCGGGAAAATGGGGCCAGCGCTCCCTTTGCCATTTCTCGTCGTAGGTGCCCTGTTTTTTGAAACGCTGGGGCCACATGAGATCAATAGGCCCTAAGCAGGCAGGCTCAGGCCTGTCGGAGGGAGAACCGATGAGATGTTCGGGATCTTCGATATTCGGAAGCGGTATGAGGGACTTGCCGTCTTCCATCACGACCGGTTTAATTCCTTTACCCAGTGGATTTTTCTCAAATCCCTCTCCGCCGAAGGCATTCTGCCAGGAAATCTCCATCTCTTTGAATGGCCTCGGATCGGAGATGACACTCACGCCGCCGGTCCGTTTCCAGTAACGGTCGCCGAAAATGTCCAGGGACTTTCGCACGTCCCCTACCCGAAACGACACCTGCGCTGCCGGGCGGCTCGTATCCCTCGGCGCGAAGCATTTTCCGGTGACAAGCACCTCTCCCCTCGGTTTGGGCATGGCCATATCCAGGACACCCCCCTGACCCAGTTGATCGGGGATGGTCTTCCAGAGCTCCTGCTCAGTAAGCGGGTCATCGGGATTGGTCAGATCGAAGAAAACAAGAATCGTCGTCGCAAGATAGAGGGTATCCTTTATCCCGAAGGCCTTGATCAAAAGAGAATGATCGTTTTTTTTGAATATTTTCATGGTGATCCTAAATCATAGTAACAAGTCCAGATACAGTAGTAGTTCCCCCGCTCACCGTGGTATCGTCCCCGGTCACGGTGGTAGTTCCCCCGCTCACCGTGGTAGTGTCCCCGGCCACAGTGGTAGTTCCCCCGCTCACCGTGGTATCGTCCCCGCTCACCGTGGTGTTATTACCCGCGACAGTGGTTGTGCCACCGGTAATATTCACGCGATCTCCACTTATTTTAACCGTTTGCCCGTTAATTTTAATCGTCTGTTCCCTGAACTGGGTGTGCAACGGTTTGAACTCAACACTTCCGCCCATCTTAAAAATGATCCCCATTCCGAGTGTAGCATTCAATGCTCCTCCCATAACGATTTTGTTATGATCTATCAAGAAGAGTTGAGTATTTATTCCAGTAACAACTTGATTACTCATTCCACCGACAACGTGATTATAATCTCCCCCGACGATGTTATTTTCCAATCCAGCAACACTTGCCATTGAGTTCCCCAAAAGAACCGTGCCCCGAGAACCCGCCTTGATATCGAGATCTCCCTTCGTATACAAATGAACGCCCTCGAAACCTGCATTCCCATGATCCATCGGTGGATCGTTAACCGAACCCAGGCGAAGGAAAGTATTTGCCGAAGGAGTCTGGAGAAGTATCCTCTGGTTGCCCTCTTCATCCTCCATGTGGATTTTATTCCCGCCGCTGGTGGTGATCTTGCTCATGGTCTGGTCGCCGGATGTAACCTGGCTCGGGTGTTCCGGATTGGGTACGGCCGCATTAACAATCGGCCTGTCTGGGTCTCCGTCGATAAAGGTCAGCAGCACCTCGGTATCCTTGTGAAGGGGAAAGTGCATTCCGTGGTCTGTCCCCGCATAGGGCTGCGCCATGCGAAAGTACGCTGATGCCTTGCCATTCTTTCTTCCGCTTTCATCGAAGGGCAAGACAACCTTGTATCTACCCTGGTCATCCAGTTCCGCATATTTGCCGCTCCCTGCGGCATCTATCTTTGCATTCAAAGTTCCATAAAACCGGGGTTTTTCTGTTTTACGCTCGTGGCGGTACTGGACATCGGAAGGAATGGATACAAAATTGTTCCGATAATAGGGCTGTTCTTCCACTTCGGAAAGCCCTTTTTGAATACCGGCCAGGAGAAAGGCTGTCTGGCTCCCATCGTGTTCCAGTTCAATAGTCAGGTACTTCCGGTTGAAACTCCTACGATAGTGGTCTTCAAGGTCAAAGAGATATCCAGGCCTCAGGTAAGGGATGGTGCTCTCGCCGTGAAACTGTTTCTCCTGGCAGAGGAGTTCTTCCGCACGGATTTTTGCAAGACTATTCCCTTCATCCGGGGTTCTAAAATGTTCCCCATAGATATAAACTTCCCCCCTGCCTTGTGCTGAAACTTCGGCATTGCCTGAAATTTCCAGAGAAGGTGTACGGTAGTTGTAATCTTTGAGCCGGAGTGTTTTAGGAAGCATCTTCTGCTTGCAGATAAAAGCGTGGATCACCTCTTCACGATGAAGCTCGGACAAACCCGACGGCGGGGAATAATACATGGTCTTCCCTTCGGGCATGTCCGTATGTGCTATCTTCGTGTCGGTAATGATCACCTTTTCTCCCTCCGGAGTTTGTTCAAAGTAATAATACATCCCTTCCTGTTCCATCCACCGGGAAACAAAATTCAGATGGCTCTCCCGGTACTGGCAGATGTACTCCCACTTGGGATAGTTTTTCTGCAGTTTGAATTCAAAATCGAGTGATGTCAGCCCGCCATCTTTTAAAACTTCCTCAATGATTTCCGGAACGGTCTTATTCAAAATGACCTGATTGTGATGGGTCAGGGAAAGCCACCAGAGTTTCGGAACCAGAACGGCTCGGTAAAAAACGTGTTCATCCATTTCATGGAGCTGTTCAAACTGTGCCAGGATACCATGGAAGGGGATGTCTCCATCCTCACGCAATATGGTGAAGGAGACCGGATTTTTGAGGACCGTTGTCAGGTCTATCTCCGCATTTTTGGAGACCAGATCTATTTCAAACTCATAGCACATGGAAAATCCCTCGGTTCCCTTGAACCGCACCACGCCGAATGTGTCTGCCGGCAAAGCAGAAGATACAAAATCGAATTTTTTCTTATGTAAGTAATCCATCTCATGCCTCTCTTGTATAAATTATATTATGCAGGACCAAGTCTTCGATCCTGCAAAGGTGAGCTAATGTAGGGCGAGACCGGGAGCGCACTCGCAAGCCATGCCTTTTAGGCGGGGTAAGGGGCACAATACAAAAGGAATATATTATTCGCCTTCGGCTCATGAATCTTCGATTTCCTTACCGGGAAGCCCCTCCTTGTGGGGCAAGCCCCGCCTTGTGGGCGGGGAGCTTCACTTTAGCCCTGCGTTAGTAATACAAAGATAAAGTTTTGTTCTGCTGTTTGCACTACTCTGTCTTAAACTTCATCTTGAACGATCCGTCCTTGTTCAGATCGAGGTGAACCTCCGAAGGCATGCCCTCTTCCGTCATATGCGACAGAATTTCCTGGGACATACGGGGCATGATATTGCCACTCAAGATATAATCGATATTTCTGGCTCCGGTTTCTACTTCCGTGCACCGATTTGTGATCTGGTCAACTACTGCCGGAGTGTAGATGAGTTTCATTTTATTATTTTGCATAAGTCGATCGGCAAGCTTGTCTAATTTGAGACGCACAATGCCCTTCATGGCGTTGGCCCTTAAAGTATAAAATGGAATCACTGTCATACGTGCAAGGAGTGCCGGTTTAAAGTGCTGTGATAATATCGGTCTTACCGCACCCATGATTGCATCGTCAGGCAGAGTTTCATCTCCTTTGGTCATTTCCGTAATTACATCCGTACCCAGGTTGCTTGTCAGAAAGATAACCGTATTTTTAAAGTCAATGACCCTACCTTCACCATCAGACAGGACACCTTTATCAAATACCTGGTAAAAAAGATTCATCACCTCCAGATGGGCCTTTTCCACCTCATCAAGGAGTACAACGGAATAAGGTTTACGGCGTACAGCCTCCGTCAGCATGCCGCCTTCTCCATATCCCACATAACCTGGGGGTGAACCGATGAGGCGGCTCACGGTATGCTTTTCCTGAAATTCACTCATATTAACACTTACGACTGAATCTTCCCCGCCAAAAAGGATATCGGCAACAACGAGGGCTGTCTCAGTTTTACCCACGCCGGAAGGACCGACCAGAAGGAATATCCCCAGTGGCTGGACGGGATCCCTTAAACCGGACTTAGATGCCTTGATGACTTCATCCACAGAACTGAGGGCGTGATCCTGCCCCTTAATTCTTTCTTTGAGCATATCCTGAAACTTCAGTATATTCTGTGCCTGGTCACGCAGGACCTTACCCAGTGGTATACCGGTCCAGTCGGAAACAACTTTGGCAACCACGTCTGGATTTACCTCAATGCGTATGAGCGGGGAATCCCCCTGAAGTTTTTCCAGGGCCTGATCAGCTTTTTTCATCTCCTTCTTCAGACTCTTTTTCTTCTTCTTATCCTCGCCTGTCTCGCCAATTTTCTGGAGAGCTGCTCTCAATTCCAGAACCTTCCCGACTGCCTCCTGCTCTTTGAGCCACCTTTCTTTCAGTTCCGATGCCTCTTTGGTCAGGCTGTCGATCTTTTTTATCGCCTCAGCCAGTTCGTCTTCGTCAATGGGAACCTCATTGAGTTGATCCCGCTCTAAGGCGGCCTTTGCACGCTCCAGAGCCTGGATACTCCGTTCCTTGTCTTCGAGTATGTCCGGTTTGGCCGTGATATTAATTTTGACCCTGGCACAGCTCGTATCGAGAAGATCAACGGCCTTGTCCGGCAGATAACGCCCGGAGATATAACGGTCGGATAGATCTGCTGCCGCCTTAATCGCATCGTCCCTGACGATTACTTTATGGGCCTTTTCGTAATTTTCCTTGAGGCCTCTCAAAATCAGCGTGGTAGTTTCAACGCTCGGTTCTTCCAGCTTTATGGGTTGGAAGCGGCGTGCCAGGGCGGCATCTTTCTCAATATATTTCTTGTATTCACTCCAGGTCGTCGCCGCTACGGTCCGCAGCTCACCCCGGGCCAGAGCCGGTTTCAAGAGATTCGCGGCATCACCACCGCCTGCAGGGCCGCCCGCACCGATGAGAGTATGGGCCTCATCAATAAACAGTATTATAGGTTTTTCCGAGGACTTGATCTCGTTGATCACTCCTTTGAGGCGGTTTTCAAACTCGCCTTTTACACCTGCTCCTGCCTCAAGAAGCCCCATATCGAGATTCAATATGGTTACATCCTTTAATATGTCCGGTACATCATCTTGGGTAATGCGCAGGGCCAGACCTTCTACTACCGCGGTTTTTCCCACACCCGCTTCACCGACGCAGATAGGATTGTTTTTGCGCCGCCGGGCAAGGACATCAATCATCTGGCGAATCTCATGATCCCTGCCGAAGACGGGATCGATCTTTCCATCCCTTGCACGCTGGGTAAAATCCGAACAGAACCGGCCGATGGCCGTACCAGCTCCCGCTACGGCTTTCCCTTCTGCCTCCTCTTTCACTCCGGGAGATGCCGTCGCTGTCTTCTCTTCAACAGACTGCTTGGTAATATTCCAGAATTGTGCCGTCAGGGCCTCCCGGCCAATGGTCTTTAAAAGATCCACATACCGGCCCGAGGCAAAAAAAGTGGGTTTTGATAAAAAGGCAAGCAGAATGGCCCCGGAACGTATCGTTTTTTCACCGAGGTCAATTGAGGCAATCATCCAGGCATCCTGTACAAGTTCTATCAGGAGGGGAGAAAAAACCGGCTTCGCCGCATTTCCGGTCTTGAATTCCTCAAGGGTTTCCTCCAGCGCCTTCTTGACCCGGCCCGGGTCCAAATCAAACTGACGGAAGATGAGAGGTAAATCAGACTGTGGTTCATCAAGAAACTTGGACAGAAAATGCTCTATCGTAACTTCATAATGGGTACGGGAAACACAGAGGCCTGCCGCCGATTGAAGAACATTTGTACAAAACGGGTTTAGATGAATCAAGAGGGATTTTATATCTACAGTAACCATGAGAAACACTCCTTTCTAAGAAAGAGATTGAAGTTCGAACAAAAGCAAAGTTTATAAGCAAACCTGCAACTTTGACGAACTCGTAAAAACCATTACCGTGTGTTATCTGTTATGTGGTGAATCCACTCGCTGTTCAGTTCAGGTGCCCAAAAAAGACTTTTTACGAAACTGTCAACTTGAAAATCTTTTCTGTTACTCTTCGAACCTCGCACTCACGTCATGGCTGTAATTTTTACCTGAAAATGTCCAGGTGTTCCAACCCAGTTGGGACCAGCGTGGTTCTCCCAAACGGACCGTCCTGACTTCTTGAGCGCTGAGAACCACTTCATTCTCCCATTTCAACGGTTTGTCGAGGTATAGGTGGATAAGCTGAGCCATCGTATCAAATTTACGGGCATTCGGAAAAAACTCGTGAAAGGCATCGGCATCAACAGGGCCAATTTTTATGCGAAATGCACCCATGCGATCATCTATCTCCTGACCGAGATAACTATTTATTCCCAGGTTTGCCGTGGAAGCACCGAGTAATATGCGCTGGTCTTCGGGGATAGAAGCCGTCCGTGGAACACATTGAACAATTTCAAGATCGGGTTCTTTTAGAACGTCAGACAAGAGGGTTTTGAGCCCCTGTGCAGAACGGGGGAACTGTGTAAACAGTCCAATGTATGGAATAAGAGCCTGTGCGTTCGGGACTTCCTGTCTGTGTTTTTCTATCCCAAGACCTAAAAAACAGAAAAGCCTTTCCAGGTATGCAGGATCCTGCTCATCAACGATCTTAATGACTTGCCTGTATTTACTCCAGCATTCATAGAATAGTTTGTAAAAGGGGGCGTTGATTATATCCAGGAAATCACGCGTAACCGACACGTCCATGGACTCCTCGTCCATGAGATCTTCGGTATAGAAAGTCGGGAGTGGAGAGGAGACTCCATACAGACCTAAAAAGGTTACTGTCAGTAGAAAAAGAGGGTTCTCTCCGGGGATTTCTTCTATGGAAACAATATCGGTTCCGGGGAAATCGAGAGATAATTTCGGCCTGGCTATGATCGATCGACCGATAACCTCTCCCTTCAGATCATCTTTCCGGATCAAATAATTGAGCAACCGTAACGCCTGTATAAAAGAAAAGCGGTTACTGTTTTTCAACAGCTCGTCTTTTATGATAAGGGCCTGTCGCCGATCCTTGGTGGCCATGAATATGTTTCTCCTGTAATGCTTTCTTCAACTAAAACCTGGGTAAAGCAGTTCATGCTACTGTAAACACCTAAAAAATAATCGAGGACTGATCCGAAAAGGAACATATCTCCAAGTGACGCAAAACTGTCCTTCCGAAGCTTGATCGTAATTCTCTGGCCACGCATCATATATCCCGCTACCAATCGATCAACTGGCGTTACTTGAATGCCAAGAATTCCTTCAACACGCTTGCTATTAGCGGCAATCTTAGACCTGTCGCGGCCCTCCGAAAAAATATAGAGGTTAAGAAGCTCCTTTATATTATCGGCATGTGCAAGAGACAAATAGTTCAGTGAGAGGTGCGATAAAAATTGCCATAGCATATTGCTCCCTATAAGGGGCTGGATCGGAGTTGTAGGGGGAAGTATGTTTTTGAATTCCATAAGCTCTGGTGAAGTCGGGGTAGGTTGGGAGATGTCTCCAAGTTGCAGGTTCTCCGGAAGGGAAGCATTTGTGCATGTAAGAGAAATGGATAGTATCTCTGAGACAGCAAGTTCGGCTGAGGGAGGGTAAGTCAAACTCAAAAAGACATCCGATGATTGATCAATGAGAGATTTTTTCCAGGTAACATTATAAACAGGCATCTCATCTTCCTTCTGACCAAATAAGGCAAACGGAACGTACTCACGTTGTTCAACACTTCCCTGCACAAACCCTGTCACACTGTCTATGGAGTAAACCTGATAGCTCCCACCGGTAGGCCGAATCCTATGTTCTGTTTGATGGTGATCAACGACGACGGGGTCGGCCTCATGGGTAAAAACATTGACAGCAGGAGAAACAAAGAGCACAAAATTTTCCGGCTTGACTTTGGGTACCGCGATTGGAACATTCCCCAGCTCAAACGATATCTCAAAGGCTGAACCGTCCCCTCTATCTCTCCACTTATCTATACCAACAAGGTCAAAGAAGAGGAACTTTTCCGGTAAGATAAAATACTCTTGCAGGATCCGGTAACCCGGAAAAGATTGGCTGGGATAGGGCCAGAGGGCTTCTTTCGAAGAAAAACCCGCCGGAACAATTGCATCCGGGGGAAGTTCTAAGGAAGTTCCCCCTTCTATCGGCCTTATGAGGATCTTTTTAACGCAACGGCTTAGCAAGAAGTAAAGATTTGCCGCATCAGGATAGTTCCCGCCGAGATAAAAACTTAATTTCTCAGTTTTCCAACTTGACAGACTCATGTCCTTCAATTCAAGGGTGAGGCTGATTTGCGCCGGGCTCCCGGGACTTTCCAGAAGTTTAGCATCCATGAGATTCAGGGGGTAAATCTCAAGGTCCGAACAAGTTTTAAAGATACATGATGTCCCATCCACCGGGATAGAGCCAATTTCGACTCCCGATGGAACTTTAATTGCCTCTTTCAGCCCCGGTTTTGGTCTGAATGAAATAATCGTAGTGGATGGAATGGGACGCATATAATGAGGAAAGATAAGCTGGATTAAACCATGGACAATTTCCGGAAATTCATCATCCAGCTTCCGCCGCAGCATCCCTGCCAGAAAGGCTACTCCCTCCATGAGTCTTTCCACATCAGGGTCGGACGTCTTCCCGCTGAGCATAGGAGCCAGGGCTGGATGGGCCTTGGAAAATTCCTTGGCCAGTTCCCTGAGATCTAAGAGTTGCTGTTGATAATAACGGTCAAACATAAGGACAGTTCGAGTTTCCGAGTTGAAAGGTTAAAATTTCAAACGTTCAGTATTAATGACTGAAAGCCTGTATGATACCGCCTTGTCATTGCGATCCACCTGACGTATACGCTTTAACTCACCGTAGTTATAGGAGATTACCGCGGCACCTCGCAATAACCGAAAATATAGTTTTACAAAATATCTTCTTTAGCCCCGCATAGGAGCATAAAGCTCGGCTGAATAGTTGTTTTACTCCTTGATATTTATCTTTCCACCGGCATCAACTACCGTTTCAAAGGTAACAGGGATATTCTCCCTTGTTGCCAATCTGGCATCTACCTCAAAACGCAGGGCCAGCATGTTTTCTTCTTGAGGTATAAAACTGGCGCGTACTTTAGTCAAGCGGGGCTCATATTTTTCGATAACGTTTTTAATAATACGTTCCACTTCATGGGTCGATCCGGTGGAAAAAGCACCAGGCAAATTTGTAAAATCCGGAATCCCGTAATCATCGGCAATGAGTACGCTGCCCTGCTTGGTATTGAGGACCCGTTGCAGGTGACTTAGAATTGAATTGATCTGGCGGGTCGGATCGTGGCCTTCCCGCCGGTCAGGGTCTTTTTCCAGCAAGTAGATTCGCTCTAAGAGCCTTTCATCACGCATGATTCAATCCACCTCAAAGGCGCAAAGAACGCAAAGTTTTAAATCCCTTTGTTCACAAGTTGAAACTCATGAATAAATAATAAGGATTGGGCTTGGTGATAAAAAGCTTTTCTCTTTTATTATTTCAAGTTTTTCTTTGCGTACTTCGCGTCTTTGCGGTTAGGTAAACTACAGTAATCAGTGGTCAGCAATTATTTTATACTGACCACTGATTACTGTTTACTGACAACTATTTCTATTCCTTTGGCGCCTTCCACGAATCTTCCGCTTCGATGCCGTCAGGCTGCCACGTCCAGATTATCTTCCCATATGTAAAGGATATCTTTACCATATGCTTGTATGGCTCGGACTCGGAAGCAAATGTTATGGGAAAGGTAAGGTCCATGGCGACGACAATCGCATCTTCAAGCTTGACGGTGAAATATTTTTCCTCCGTACCTGTCGGGCTGATGCGATAAAAATCCATTAGAACTTCACTCAACTGCTCTCCACTGGTCAGTGCCTGATAAAGCTTGGGTGTACTTTTGTCGACCTCAGCCGTAATAGTCAACGGTCCGTGTATCCTTTTTCCCGTGGGAAGGCCCGTTCCTGGATCGCGTGGAATTTCAACAGTATGGTCCAGTTCATATACCATTATCGTTCCTTCACGACCCTTAATGTCGCAAGAACCTTCCATTTTTCCCTGATTTTTCCCTGTTACTGAAAGATGACATGGCATTGGCATGGTTTATAATCCTCCTTCTCAATTTAGTTAATTTTTGTTCAAAATTTTAGCAAGACAACTCGCCAGGGTTGCTGCTACCGCAGGGCCGAAGCCCTGACATACAAACAATACTACAAACTAAAAACTTACTTACAACTTTTCAGCACACAGTTAAAAGCTCACGGCTGATAGCTGACTGCTAACTATTATTCTTTGTCCAGCTTCCCTACCAGAGACAGGGTAAATGAAGCACCCATATACTTGAAGTGGGGTCTTACTTTAAGGGAAACTCTGTACCATCCGGGATCGCCTTCAACATCGGATACGGTAATCTCTGCCTGTCTGAGAGGTCTTCTGCTCCGTACACCGGGAGATGGATTATCCTGGTCGGCAACATACTGGCGTATCCAGTTGTTTAGCTCTCGTTCCAGATCGCCGCGTTCTTTCCACGTCCCTATGTTCTCCCGCTGGATGACTTTGATATAGTGAGCCAGGCGGCTTATCACAAACGTATATGGCAGTTGGGTCCCGAGTTTGTAATTGAGTTCAGCAGTTTTTCCTTCCTTAGAGTTACCAAAGTTCTTGGGTTTCTGCACGGAGTTTGCTGAGAAGAAAGCAGCATTGTCGCTACCCTTGCGCATAGTCAGTGCAATAAACCCTTCTTCGGCAAGCTCAAACTCCCGGCGTTCGGAAACAAGAATTTCCGTGGGGATCTTGGTTTGAAGCTCACCCATAGCCTGATACTGATACATGGGCAGGTCTTCTACCGCGCCACCTCCCTGTGGCCCAATGATGTTGGCGCACCAGCGATATTTGGCAAAACTGTCCGTGATCCTTGAAGCAAAGGCAAAAGCGGCATTGCCCCAAAGGAAAGAGTCATTACCATCGGAAACATCTTCATTGTAATTGAAACTCTTGATCGGCTGGGTGTCCTGTCCATAGGGCAAACGGAGCAGAAAATGGGGAAGAGTCAGGGCCACATTACGTGAATCTTCTGATTCCCTGAATGACTGCCATTTGATATACTGGGGACCCTCAAAAATTGCCTTCAGGTCCTTCAGGTTGGGCAGACCGGAAAAATCATCCAGACCGAAAAACCCCGGCCCGGCCGCGGCAACAAACGGGGCGTGTGCCATGGTTGCCACACTCGCCACATTCTGCAATAATTTAATATCCTGGGGGCCAGGGCCAACCTCGTAATTACCAACAATAAGGCCATAAGGTTTTCCGCCAAACTGGCCATATTCCTGAGTGTAACACGTGCGGTACAGACCTGATTTGGTGATTTCCGGAGCATCCTCAAAATCGTCGAGCAGATCTTCTTTTTTGACATTTAAAATCTCAACCTTGATGTTCTCGCGAAAATCGGTCCGATCAATCAGGAATTTCAGCGAACGCCAGGCAGATTCCAGTTTCTGGAAATCTTTATTGTGCAGAATAACACTTACCTGAGAAGAGAGTTTTTGATCCAGATTAGCAATCATTTCATCCACCAGACCCTGACTGACTTTGACCCCTTCACGTTCCGGTTTCAAGAGCTCGTCTATAAAAGCCTCGACTCCCCGCTTGGTTACCTGATAAGCATCATCCGCAGGTTTAATCCTGGTGGCCTGAACGATGTCGTCCAGGAGCGTCGGCTCTTCAGTAACCTCGGCTTCTTTTTTTAAAGCTTCCTTTTTTTCTTCCTCAGCCATAATTCTTCCTCCTTATTGTTCTATACCGAGTTCTTTAAGAAGACGGGCCCGGGTTCCTTCATCCTTTACCAATTCCTGAATTTTCTTCCTGAAAGCGGGAACATTGCCCAAAGGGCCTTTCAAGGCTTTCAAGGCATCTCTCAGATTAATAAGTTTTTTAAGCTCAGGTATCTTTTGTACGATAGCATCCGGATCAAAATCTTTTATGTTCTTAAAATCCAGATCCAGAGTCAACTGGGCATCCGGGTCTTCAGCCATCGTGCTTTTTACCGTCGTTTTGAGCCTCACATTTTGAGCCTTGAGCACATCGTTCATGTTATCCTTGTCGACATTAATTGTCTTACGGTTTTCAACCGGGGTATCATCGTCCCTCAGGGTAAAATCTCCCACAACCAAAGTCTTCAGAGGAAGTTCTACCTCTTCTTTTGCGTCTCCCGTTGCCGGCTTGTATACGATATTTACGCGTTCTTTTGGAGCAACCGACCCTTCTTTTGCCATGATATACCTCCTTTATTTATCTGTCTGGTTTATAAGGTTACATAAACACACTGTGCTAACCGATTACCTTTATTATTTAACCAGCCGTAAAGCTGCGGCCGGATTTAATTTAGCAATGCGATCCAGCGTTTCGACTGCCCGGTCTTGAAGATCTTTGTCTTTTTGAGCTTTCAAGCCCCTGTGCACTTCTGCCAGAGCCTTGAGGGCCAGATCCGGGTCCCAGTTGTCAATATGGTACTCTTCTATATTACTTAAAATCTCTAAAAGATGTGGTAATGCCAGTCTTGCTTTTTTTGCATCAATCAACAATCTTGTCAAGGCCATCCGCGATAGAAATCTGGTTCTCTGTGAAGTTCCGCCGTTCAGTTCCTGCTGCATGAGCTGTATAGCTTCGGATATCTTTTTCCCTTTTAGCAGGGAATCAGCCTCAGCGTACACTTCAGCAATATGTGCTTCTTCATGATCTACCGAGGTACTTTCAGAAGAGGCAAAAACATCGTTTGCCGTGTCCATCTTGCCTGCCGTAATCTCTCTGAGCCACTCTTTGGTGTCTTCATCAGCAAATGGAGTCCCATCTGAAAACGTAAATTTCTCAATCCCCGGCAGACGACGCGCATATGTAGCGGTTTCCTGAACAACGGCTTCATGAGCCTCTCCATAACCCAGCTTTTCTAAAGCTTCGGCAACATAACGACTCAAATCAAGCCAGAATAAAAACTGTCCTACCCTGGCTTCGGCAGATTCCAGCAGACCTTTAAAATTCCCTTGTTGATAAAGGGTTTCAACAACATTTTTAATTTCAGGCATCGGCGGTTGGATACGTGTCTTGTTATTCTCAACAGGCGGAAGTGCCTCTACAGGCAACCATGCGGCTATCCTTGTCAATCTATAGCCCATTGCATTAGATGGATCTTTTTTCATACACAGTGTTGCTACCTGGCTTAGAGTTTCCAATCCGCTGTGCAACATTTTTTGAAAGTCTTTTTCTGATAAAGCTTCTGTGTCTTCTCCCGGCTTTTCAGCTGTTTTCGATGGTGATGCGAGCTCAGGTTCTGGTTGAACAGATGATTCTTCCGGCTTTCCTTCCTCTGATCCGGCTTTGGACTTCATTCTATCAATACTTTCGAGCAGTTGATGTAAGGATGGGGCATCATCCATGTGTTCACTGAGAAAAGTGTCAATGGCTTCAATACGTTTGGTAAAACTGCCAATTTTTTTTTCGGGAAATGAAGGATCCGGTGGAAGAGATCTGATCGTCGACAGGATATTTTCCTTCCACCACTCTACTGCGTTCCGTCGCCCTCTCATCCTTTTTTGCGAAGGGAAAAGGGTCTCCCAAAAATTTTCCAGCAATTCCCGATAAACGGTCAGTCCGGGTTCCAGTCCTTCCAATCCCTTGGAATGGACTAAAGCAACGCACAAATAGCTTGCAACCAGAAGGTTCTTTGATTTTTCGGCAAGTATGGTTGTACCAAGCTTAATAACTTTATCCCAGTCAATTTCCCCTTCCACAGTGGGAGAGGTAAGCTTTTCAATCTCGTTTTGCAGCTCTTCGTATTCGGGCTGAAAACGAACATCCTCCCCTGACGGATTGCCTTGACTGATGGGGATTTTCCCTAGTTCAATAAGTTCCATAATTTTCTTAGAATTCAGAAGCCAGGAGTCAGAATTCAGGATAAGGAAAATATATTATCCCTTTCAATTCTACTTTCTGACTGCTGGTTACTGCCTCTTGTTTTTTTATCGGTCCCAGCAGGTAGCTATGACCTCCGGCGTCTTTTGCGGAACCTTTTCTAATAGCTGAATAACGGGTTTACTATCTGTAAATTCATAAGATATCTTAATCTCACTGATCTTCATCTCTTGAAGGATTCCTTTGGACTCAGGGAAATCGTCAACAGTAAAGCTTTTTCCGCCGCTTTTAAAATCAGACAGGAATTGCGGGAAACCATTGTGGCCCGAATATTTCTTGGTCAGGGTTACCCCCTCAAGGTAAATTTGCAATATCACATCATCGCAATCTTCTGGAGACCAGGCAAACATCTCGCCGGCCGGATAGTTGTAATTTTCCAGTCGTGTCTTCCCTTTTACACACTGAAGCTCCAGCGCCACCTCATAGGGCTCTTTTTGCGCTCCATCATTTACACCAATCGGCAGGGTCTTCACACCAACATTGTATTCCGGTTGAATTGAAGTGCTTACTTCGCTTCCCTGTGTTATGAAAGTAAAAAAATCGTTTTTAAAGGGGATACGTGCTCCCCGCACTTCCTTTGCGAAATAACCGTTTTGATTCCTGCCCAGAAACGGGGCGGCAGGCCCCTGAACAAATTTCCAGACTGCCCCGTTCTGCCCGAAGAGCAGCGTGGGCAATTTTTCCGGGGCAACTCCCTGAATACCCCCGAGGACGATATCCTCCCAGTCATGCTGAAGAGAGCACGCAGTTTCCATGCTGATATAACGAATTAAAAATTGAAGAGGACCGCTTAAGAGCCGTAATGCTTCCGTGTTTTCAGTCCCTGTTTTCAGATAGGTTTTGAATTTTTGTGTCTCACCGTAGGCAGAAAAGACCGGTGATTTACTCTCGGACGGCTTTAAGCTATACGGGAAAAATTCCGAGGCAGCTTTATACGCCTGACTCCTTGCCGTCGAAACAGGTAATAGTTCGCCCAGATCTTTGATATAGTTATTAAACGCAGCTACCGCCTGTACATGTTTTTCTTCCTCATCTTTATTCTTGACAGTCTTGGCTTCTTTTACGGCCTTGCCCACAAGTTTCTCACCTTCATGAGCAACCTTCGTCAAAACGGACTTATCCTTGCTGACGTCCCGCTCCTTGGCAGCATCTTCGATGACACGCTGAATCTCCATTACCTGTACGACCCAAAGGGGAACATCTTTTCCGCCAGCAAACGGCTCTAATTCATTAGTACTGCGTTGAATAATATCAAAATAGGGATTATGGGAAGTTGTCATAGCGGCGGTCATGGTCTGCCACTCATCCTCTCCATCCAGATTGAATTGTCCATCGGAAAACGAACCGACAAAATTCTTCCACATTTGAAAATATTTTTTTCTGTACCAGGAATCAAACTGTCCCTTTTTATCGCTAATATCTTTTTCGCCGGAGATGGCAACCTCAAAATATTTTATAAACTCTTTGAGTATCTCGTGTCCCTTGACAGTAAATGCTCTTTTCACAATAACATCTTTACGTGATTTTTTCGAGCCCGATGGTCCCCAGAAATCTTCCAGTGTAACATCCTGAATCGTGGGGTCACTGTTGGCCCAGTCTACAAGCCAGTAAAGAGTTGAATGTTCTTTCTCAATCAAACTCACGAGCGCTGTTTGTAATTCTTTCATTTTCGAGCGTGCGGTTATATCGTCAATGCTCCATTTGAGATAGTAAAAATATATATCTCCAAATTTTGCGGCTATTTCAGGCAGCAATTTTTTGTCCAGTGTTCCGAGAATGCGAGGGAGAACCTTGAAAGCATATTCTGAACTTTCAATGGTCTTGCCCTCCAGATGCGCTTTTATGAGATTGATTCGTGCCACAAGGTGTTCTCCGTATACCATTATCTCATCGGCTGGCGTTTTTGATGTCATTTGTTCAAGATTTACCGCAATTTTATGATCCATTGAAGTCAAAAATCCTTTTTGAAAAAGACTCCCATACGACTTCTTCAGTATGTCCTCAACCTCTAAACTCTTATTAAGACCGAATCTCGGGATCCACCAGGATTTATTGGCATTATCTAACTCCAGAAGTTCATATTTGAACTTATCCATAATCATCAAGTTTTCCGACATGCTTTCCTTCAACGCGGGAGGTTTTTTTAAATCATCAGTAAACCCCTTCAGGACGTTCATGTTCTTAACAAATGAGAAACTGAGAACTCCGCATAGAGCTAACCATATAGCCACCCATGCTAAAAGGCCCAGATTCTTTGTCAATCTCCGCCATTTTAGAAACTCCAGTATAGGCGTAAACAAGTTTCTATCTCCAGGTAGAATACGGCCAAAAAAATCATGGAGAAAAAAGCCTTTATTGGTTCCCATTGATAACGTCCTTCTGCTCTTTCATGAGAAAATCTTGAAATGATGCGGGGTAAGGAGTGTCTCCCTGACGCCCGCTGCTAAAGAAAATGCCGCGCAAAAGAGGAGTTTCCTGATATGTACTCTCCTTAAAAGCGCCCCTTACAAAAGCTTGGAGGCCAGGCTGTAATCTATCAAACTCATTCGGAAAGATAAGCACACTTGGATTGATGTTTTCGGTAGTATTGACGAGCTCAAACCGAATATCCTTCAGACGGTCTGAAACGGTGTTCATTGTCTCCTCAAGGAATTCTTCACAGTTATTTGTCAAGCTTTCATTTAAATGTCCCATGGCCTGATTTAACGTTCCCTCTGGCAAAAGAAAACTGAATTCAGCCATTCCCGAGATCAGGTCGGCCTTGGTAATCAGTAAATACACAGGGAACCTGGCCCCGAGAACCCGCATCAGCGCATCAATGTGCTTGCGTATGCTTTGACCTTCCTCCGCAAGGACATCATGATCGGTATCCATTATTTTGTCGGCATTAATGACAAGAATGAGACCATTTATGGGTTCTCTTTTGCGATATTTTGCAAGAAGGGTAAGAAATTTTTCCCACTCTTCTTTATCCGGCCCCTCATCAATAGGAATCGTGTAGCGCCCCGCAGTATCCAGAATAATGGCCTCTTCAAAAAACCACCAGTCACAATTTTTAGTCGAAGATATCCCCGGCGTACTGGCTAACTCCGTAAGGGGAGATGTTAAACGGGAACTTTTAATGGCCGTTGTTTTTCCCGCGCCGGTTTCTCCTATAACAACGTACCACGGCAGTGCATAAAGGGGATTGCCCAGCTTTCTCAGATACGATCCCTTCAGGAGATTAATAGATTCCTGCCAGCGCACCTGCAGATCTTTGAGTTTTTGCCGCTCATGAGCAGGCGCTCCTTCAATTGCTGCATCATCATGGGCAACAATCTGCCTGACAAAACGCCTTTCTCGACGCCTGAAAAAATATTTTTTGAGAAAGAGTATCCCCATCCATAACCCGAACAATCCTGCCAATATAGTCAGACCAACCCACCAGGGCCAATGTTGTCGCAATACAAACCAGAAAACAACGGCAGCAAGGAGACCTATAGCTAAAAGATACAAACCTACTTTTAAAATTGTATGTAGAATGCCTTTCATTGCCTGCTATACACCTGTGCCCAACTATTCTTTATAAACTACGATCCGGAAAGAATCTTTTTCAAAATTACTTCCCAAAAAAATTGACAACAAATTCGTGCAATGCACCTTGATAAATAAGTAATAAAACCAAAAAGATAAGAGGCGGACATATCAAAAATATCAGCGTAAACAAAGAAAACGGACACTTGAACTTATGTCCTTCGTCATCCGAAGCAGCCTTGTAAGCCCCCGGGAAAAGGGTTACTTTACCATGCGAAGATTCATCAAACACTTCCCCGGCCGAAACGTGTTTAAGATTAGACGATTTGATATTTTCCAGTCGAAATTCATCTTCTTTTTTAAAATGCAGCCCTTTAAAACCTAAAGCTATACAATAGGCATACACTTCATGAACCCCTTTTGCATCAGGATCGAGTTCGCGCAGGCGGTCGAAAAATTCTTCGCCTGCATTGGTTGCTCCATAATATATTCGCTGCAATTGTTCATGTCCCCAGGAAACCTTCCCTTCCCAGGATGAACACAAAATTGATTCGTCAACCCAAGCGCAGACTGCAAACCGTGCCATATCCCACTCTTCTGGAGAAAATTCCCCCTTCTTTAAATACCTCTCAGACTGCTCAAAAAGGATCACATAGTCATTCTTTATCTTCTCAAATGTTGGATGCTTTTTCTCTGCTGTCTGCAAGAAATGGGATGTATAAGTAATGATTTCTATAAAACAATCGATTAAACGCATAAAACTTCCTTCTGAAAAAAGCCTCAAGTTAGTGTATGTTTTTCCCTTTAAACTCGAAACCTGCTATCACAATCCCGAAACTCACATTTATGTTCCACGCAGGACGACTATCTGTGCCACTACATCTTCCGGTGCTGTATCCCAGTAAAATGAGATATTCTGAGATCGTTGCACCTCTACCCACTGTGAGCTTTTATGGTCAATCTTAAAGTAGAAAGAATTAGGTCGTTTAGGCAGTCCCGGAGGAGGAACCGGACTTTGTTCTAAATTAATCCCGTGAAGAGCTCTGGAGATGACCGTACCGATATATTCAGAGCTACTCAATTTTGCGATCTTTTGAATGTCTTCAGGTGCCTTATCCGGTTCTTCATCTGTCCGGACAACAAGATAAAAAGCATTACGGCTGTCAAAGGCACTAACGGGAATTTCTCCTGTAAAATAGTTCTCATCGCGCTTAAGACGGATGATATGCTCGGGACCGATAATAATCCTGTTGAGCATATTGCCAACCAGATCATGAACTGTAGAGAAACAGGTCCAGAGATCCTGGTGATCATATAAGGGCAATACCTTTGTCCCGTCAAACAATTCACCCGCTGCGCTGATATTCTCTGTAAATGTGCTCAATTCACCTATAAGCTGTCTTAGCACACCGTAATAGACCCAGGGATGAATATTTGGCGTTTCTGTTAGATGGAGTAGAACCGGGACGAATCTGTTCAAAGAACGAAGGGCCAGAAGATAAATCATATAACCGGATTCGAAATCTGTAGACTGGATTTCCCTGGGACTTTTATATTCTTCAAGCTGACGACACCGTGAAGTCACTTGATCGCGAATATCTTTTATGATTTTGACCAATTCATCCGAACCGGATACAGATATGGTTGGTGGAATAAATTTGTCGGAAAGTTTTATCTCTTTACCATCACGTATGAGTTGGGCCAGAGGAATAAGATAATAATTGTTCAGTTCTTCCAGTTCATTCTCCCAGAAAATCTTCAATACATAATGTAGTTTTTTTACCTGAGCCGGAGGTCCTGTTCTATGCATGTCGGCCATTTCTTCAGGATTTTCTGTCGTAACAAACCGGGAAGTTATTCCGGAGACGTTATCCAATTGGGGAAGAACTGTTACATTCTGTGCGTCCTGAGCAAATTTGCGTAGTCCAAGAAACACCGTAAATGGTCTTTCTCCTTCTACCCATGCTTCTTCAAATGACCGGGGTTGAATTACACAGTTGCTCGGCAAAACAACATTTGTACCGTCCTGAAATAAAAACTCCCCTTTTAATAACTCAAGGGTACGATTCCCCAGGGCGGCTTCGTTAACATCCATGTTAACGATTCCCCAGAAATGGGGATGCTGATACTCCAATACAGGGGAAAGCAACGACTGGAAATATAAATCTAAATATTGGAAATGTTGTGGCTGCAAAAACAGGCCCTGGTGCCAGAAAAGCGGTTTTTTTGAAATCATCACTTACTCCCACTCTGGTTAATTTTGTTGGGACCTAAAGAAAGATCAACTGAAAGATTACCCGGAATCGGTTTCTTAAGTAATAACCACTTTCTTTCAGTAACGACTGGAATTTCAAAAAGACGGGTGGCCATATCAGGACTTAAATTATAATATCCCGCAACTATTCCTGCCCATTTAGCATTTTCCGCTCTGTCCAAAGAGAGCTTCTTTTTTTCTCCCGGCTGAACAATGATTCGCATAAAACCGAGTATACTTTGATCAAAACGCGAGCATCCGAGGAGCTTACGTAAGCCATCTTCACTTTTGGATAACTCATTAAAAACGTTGGGATCGCTGAACTGATAAAGGCACATGAGAACCGTGTGTGACTTTTCGTCATACAAGTTGAGATTTTTGTCGGCTGTATAGGAAATTTCTATCGCATTTTTTCCAAATCCCCAGACAAGGTCAGGATTAGCGGAATCTGTCTTCTTTTTGGCAGCGCACGAAGAGAGCAAGAATATTGGAAGTACAAATAATAAAAAAATAAATGATGATTTTATCTTGTTCACTATAGCCTCATAGCCTTCATTTAAGAGCCATCGACCATTTCAATTCCCCATAAGCTAAAACCTCTGAAAAGCCATGACTTGAAGATTTAGCTCTCTATACGGGGAATCCTCATCAGATAACCCAGGAAAAATATCCGATAACAGCTATACTGTCAAGTGTTTTAGAAAACTTAAACCCTCAGTTTCTCGGTAAATTTGCCGGGTGAAAAACCTCACACAATCCCCTTCTAAAAATTTTTCCGGGAAGCGCCTCTAGACGAACGACCAAAAACAAGATGTCTTGAAAGACAGGATTTTCCCCTTGACATCAGCCATTTTTATATGTTAGCAGGAAATTGGTTGAAGGTACGAGGCAGTTATGGTTTTTAGAGCAGGAATTTTTACTCTTTATTGGTGGTGGCAGGCAAAAACTGGTCTGCCCGTCGAGTCTCTATGGTAAAAAGCAAATAAGGGTCGTGGGCAAATAGGAAACTCCCATGGCTCCTGATATAGTAAGTAAAAAAGCCATGGGTTTTCCCATGGCTTTTTTTGGATCTTGGCAGGCTATCTGGAGTAGAAACGAAAAGGCGGATATATTATGCAACAGGTGAAGGTATTTTGAACTGAACAGCGAGCGCATTCCCCGCAGCTTGCTGCGGGGAGCTTCAATAAAAATGATATGAATTTTCCGATAAATTTTGCTAAAGAGGATAGGAAAGGTTTGCATAATTGGTTTTCTGGTCATTGCGAGGAGCGAAGCGACGTGGCAATCTATTTGTAATTACAGATAATTTGAGATTGCTTCACTACGTTCGCAATGACAATATGTGTACTATGCAAACATCTCGATAGAAGCTCGGCATCAAAATATAAATATTTTTAAATAACCAAATAAAAAGACAAGGAGATAAAAAATGGATAAGAGAACAAAGTTTACTCTCAGTGAAGAGGAAATACCGCGGTACTGGTATAATATTCAGGCAGATTTTCCTGAGCCACTTCCACCGGCTTTGCATCCGGGTACAGGAAATCCTCTAACCCCCGATGATCTAGCGCCTCTATTTCCTATGGAGTTGATTAAACAAGAGGTAAGTACCGAACGCTGGATTGAAATTCCTGAGGAAGTGCGAGATATTTATCGATTATGGAGACCCACAACGCTGTATCGGGCACATAGATTGGAGAAGTTTTTAGATACACCGGCTAAGATCTTCTATAAATATGAGGGATCAAGCCCTCCTGGAAGTCATAAACCCAATACTGCTGTAGCCCAGGCATACTATAACAAGATGGAAGGAATTAAGCGCATTGCTACCGAGACCGGAGCCGGACAGTGGGGAAGTGCCCTTTCTTTCAGCGGCGCTTGCTTTGACCTTGAGATTAAAGTCTATATGGTCAGGATCAGCTATGATCAAAAGCCTTATCGCCGCATTATGATGGAGACGTGGGGAGGTAAGTGCGTGCCAAGCCCCAGCAACGACACAAAGACAGGGCGAGATATGCTGGCAAAAGACCCCGATTGCCCCGGCAGCCTTGGTCTTGCTATCAGTGAGGCCGTAGAGGATGCCGTGTCTCGTGATGATACCCACTATGCCCTGGGCAGTGTGCTCAATCATGTCATGCTGCATCAAACCGTAAATGGGCTTGAGACAAAAAAGCTGATGGAGAAGTTAGATGTATACCCCGATATTATCGTTGGTTGTATCGGTGGTGGCTCAAACTTCGCAGGCCTGTTCTTCCCATTTATCAAAGATAAAATTGACGGTACAAAACCGGACCTGCGCGTCATCAATGTTGAGCCGGCAAGTTGTCCCACCCTGACCAAGGGACCATATGCCTATGACTTTGGCGATGAGGCCGGGCTTACTCCATTGCTCAAGATGCATACCCTCGGGCACGGCTTTATTCCACCTCCGGTTCATGCCGGAGGTCTTCGCTACCATGGTATGGCACCCACCATATGCCATCTGTATAAATTAGGGTTTGTTGAAGCAAGAGCTGAGCATCAACTTGCCACATTTCAGGCCGGGATAACATTTGCTCGTACAGAAGGCATTATCAGCGCCCCCGAGCCAAATCATGCTATTAAAGTGGTTATTGACGAAGCCCTTAAGTGCAAAGAATCCGGTGAGTCAAAAACCATCCTCTTGGCACATAGTGGACATGGGCATGTTGATATGGCCGCCTATGATGCCTACCTTTCCGGTAAACTCCATGATTATGAGTATCCCAGGGAAATGATAGAAAAGGCTTTAGCTCAACTTCCCAAAGTATAAGCAGCAATGGGGACAGATTTGAAATCTGTCCCCATAAACTTTCAAATCTGTCCCCATAAAAGCTATGGAATAACAAAATGGAAAAATATGATCACTTAGAAATAAGGTGTCCGAGACTGGGAGGGGAGATTACCTTTGCCTATTGCCGGAGAGAAAGGGATAATCTTCCATGCCCCCGCATTATCACCTGCTGGGAGATGTATTTTCCAGTTGAAAAATATCTCAGATCAAAGCTCTCCCGCGAAGAATGGAACCGTTGTTTCAATCAAGCACCGAAAGATAAGGTGATATCTTTGGTCGAGCTTGTAGAAACAACAAAAAAGCAAAAACAGGTCCCGGACTAAAAATCCCTTACCACCCTTTCACAAATGTTCTTGCCTCCCTGTCAGATTTCAGATAATCTGATCTCCGGTGGTCTTGTAAAAAGTCATTTTTGTCACCCTTAATTTATTTCAGGGTCTCTAACTTACTGAAACAATTAGATGCTGAAACAAGTTCAGCATGACAAATGGTGCAGTTTATGACTTTTTACGAATACATCAATCTCCGATGGCTGATAAATCAATGGATCTGTTTGATCAAACCGAAAAAGAGAAAAAACGGGAAATGAGCCCGCTGGCGGACAGGATGCGGCCCGAAACCCTTGAGGCTTTTGTGGGACAGCACCACCTTCTTGGAAGGGATGGACTGCTTCGCCGCGCCGTAGAAGAGGACAAGTTGTTTTCTGTGATTTTCTGGGGACCGCCTGGTTCGGGAAAGACAACCCTCGCCCGCATCATCGCCCGTGATACAAAGTCTCATTTTGAAGCATTCTCTGCTGTTCTTTCCGGAGTCAAGGAAATTAGATCCGTTATCGAAGAGGCAAAGTCACAGCTTCGCTATCATCGAAAAAAAACCGTTCTCTTCGTGGACGAAATCCACCGGTTCAACAAGGCCCAGCAGGATGCCTTTCTGCCACATGTGGAAAGCGGTCTAATTACGCTTATCGGTGCCACAACTGAGAACCCCTCATTTGAAGTCATCGCCCCACTACTCTCAAGGACTCGGGTAATGGTCTTAAAGCCCTACACTGATGACGAGTTATCAATCATCCTGAAGCGGGCACTGAGTGACGAAGAAAACGGTCTTGGAACGCTCTCCCTTCAGATTGACCCGGATGCCCTGGAACACATCATCTGGACGGCCGATGGAGATGCCCGTACAGCCATGAATAATCTGGAGGCAGCAGCATTTCTCGTACAGGAAAAGGAGGCGGGGCAAAGAAAAATCACACGAAACGTGGTGGAAACGGCTATCCAGAAGAAAGCCCTCCAATATGACAAGTCTGGCGAAGAGCACTACAATCTCATCTCAGCCCTTCACAAGAGCCTGCGGGGGAGTGACCCGGATGCCGCACTTTACTGGCTCTGCCGTATGCTCGAAGGGGGCGAGGATCCGCTCTATATTGCCCGCCGTATGGTCAGATTTGCTTCTGAAGATATAGGGAATGCCGACCCTGATGCACTATCGATAGCAGTCTCTGCCATGCAGGCCTTTCAATTCATCGGTCTCCCCGAAGGTGAACTTGCCCTGGCACAGGCCGCCGTATACCTTGCAACGGCCCCGAAGAGTAACGCTATCTACACAGGCTACGGAAATGCCAAAAAGACCGTAGGCACAACCGGCACCCTCCCGGTACCACTTCATATTCGAAATGCGCCAACAGGCTTGATGAAGGATCTCGGCTATGGCAAGGGGTATAAGTATGATCACAATTTCCCCGATGCCCATGCCCCGCAGGACTATCTCCCTGAAAAACTGAAGGGACAGATTTACTACCGGCCTACAGAGAGGGGCTACGAAAAAGTCGTCAAGGAAAGGCTTGAAAAGTGGCGCAAGCTTCGGGAATCAAAAAACAAATGAGGCGTCAGTCTCTGCATTCCATAGACATCCATTCTTTCCACGCCCAATGCGATTCACTGTAACCACGAAAGACATGCAAATCGGAAATATTATGTGCAGGCAATTCAAACAAATTCTCACTCGTGATCAGCGAAGGTTCCATCGTAATTGACTTGAAGTCTTCGCCTGAAATCTTTAAAAGTACAGTACGGACAATAACCCTGCCGATCTGGTACGGATCAGTCGCCACCGTCGCTACCCACGTTGTGCGGTTTTGTTTCATTATTTCCAGATCTTCTTCAATCAGATCCATAGAGTAGATTTTTATTTCCTTTTCTCTCAGTCTCTTTTCTGAAATAAGTTCGTTCACTGCTCTGACGGCCGCCTTCGCAAATTCATCCCACATTGCCACAATTGCTCCAATTGATTTTCCAGGGCTATTCCAACCAGCAATTTCACGGTTCTCGATCAGGGCGTTTTTTATTGTCATCTTTTTTTCGTTTTGCGACGCATTGACATCTACTTCGCATCCGGATACCTGCCGAATCCGAGGATAACACTTGATGGCGCTGTTCCAGGTATAATCCCTTTTCTGTAGCGGCAAGTATTCCGTTGCATCGTTGACATAAAGTACCCCCACTTTCGATTGGTCGGAGAAATCCGCATTGATTTTTCTGGCCAGCAAAATGCTCATGAACATATCGTCCTGGGAAACTTCAGTGACACCATTTACGGGAAGTCCGGTATCGAAAACAACTGTTTTTATACCGGACTTGATTGCCTGGTCTGCCATGTTCTCAATCTTTTTTTGCAGCCTGTAATCCTTCCCGGTGTGACCATGGTGAACGATAATGGCATCCGGAGCCGTTTCGATCGCCTCGCGTAGAGACTGCAAATACGGTTTAGATTCACTTATATCTATCCAGAGAGGCTCGATGCCGAACACATCTGCCATCGAGTTGACACCCTCTTTAAATCGATCCATGAACTCTCCTTCCGAAAATCCACGGATGACCACCAGTTTGGGGGGATTGGCAAGCAGCGAACGCACAATATCAACACTGGCTTTTTCTTTCTGTTCGCTAAGTTCCTGCAAGGCATTCTGTTCAAACAGCAGGTCCGGACTCTTCTCCTGCCAACAATCGAAAAAGGCACTGCTCAATCCGATCGACACAAAGAGACACTCCTGTTTTGTTTCCTCTTGGAGTTTTTTAAGCCTTTCTTTGAATTGACGGATCATTCCAGGGATTTTGTAAACCTTGATATAAGATACAATCCTAAAATTATCGTGATCTTTCCGGCTTTTATAGAACCCCTCGGTTCTGAACTCATACGCACCAACAAGACCAAGATCCTGAATAACCTGGCTAATGAATTCCGCGGTACCGGAGTATCTGTCTCGGGGGAAAATTGAAGGCACATGCACGGCAAACATTATCCCTCGATCAAGCAAGTCAGGAGAAAGGGACTCAACGGAGGGCAGATACTCCCTGTCGCAGTCAGTCAAATAAGCAATTATATCGTTTTCCAGATTTCTCAGATAAACATCCGCCATGAATATGTTCTCAACCTCTTCAAAAATGTGGAACGTGTATTTGGGCGATAGCGTTCTCTATCCTTAAATCGAGGGACTAACCTGTATTTATCTTCCATGCGCACTTGATTTTGTGTTGTTTCCGGTTTAGTGTTGTTTCCGGTTTAGTGTTGTTTCGTGGTTTAGTGTTGTTTCGTGGTAAGAATAGCACGATTGGAAACATTTTCAAAGATTGAAAAAAATCTAACCACATTAATAAAAGGCAGGCATGTATTTTTCATGAAATCAATCGTTCAATTAATCCGAAAGCGTATTTCGTGCAGAACCTACGAGGGCAAGGCTGTTGAAGAAGAAAAAGTGGCGCAATTGTCTGATTTTTTAAGCAGAAACACGAGGGGCCCTTTCGGCAGTATACTCAGATTCAAGCTCCTCGATCTAACTGAACTGGAGCGAAAGGAAATTAAGACCCTTGGAACCTATGGAGTAATCAAAGGCGCGCGACTATTCATTGTGGGAACCGTAACCAGGGGATATAAGGCGATGGAGGATTATGGATATTGTATGGAAAAGAATATCCTTGTTGCCACCGATCTTGATCTCGGCACCTGCTGGCTTGGAGGAACGTTTAACAGAAGCGGTTTTGCCGGAAGAATGAACGTGGCTGATAAAGAACTCCTGCCGGCTGTCAGTCCCATCGGCTATGTCAAAGATAAGCGGTCTCGAACGGATAATCTTTTCAGGTTTATAGCGGCGTCAAACAAGAGAAAACCGTGGAGTGAACTTTTCTATGACGGGTCTTTTAAAATTCCACTTGTTGAAAAACGCGCAGAAAAATATGTTATTCCTCTCGAATCGGTGCGACTTGGGCCTTCCGCATCAAACAGGCAACCGTGGCGAATCTGTAAGGAACAAGATAAGAACGTGTTCCATTTTTATCTGGAACGAACAAAAGGATACAATAAATTATTTGGAAATATACAACTGCAAAATATCGATATGGGAATCGCCATGTGCCATTTCGAACTCTCCGCAAAGGAAATTGGTTTGGAAGGAAACTGGAAGGAAGACGAACCGGATATCCGAAGCGGTCAGATGGAATATATCGTAAGCTGGGTACACCTGTGAATCAGATCAACCCTTTGGGCGGAGCTTTACTTGTGCTCTCCCGGAAAAACAAGGACTGACCAGCTAAAGCGGAAAGCCGGGTGCAGGTAGCACTCAAAAAAATGACAGATTTCTGACCTAAAATGTGGTAAAAGGCTGGCTTAGTTTTTGTGAAGTTAACTATTTGTGCAGCGAATCTTTTGGATTGCCTGAGGGTAGTAGAAAGGAATTTATACATATGGTCCAAAACAATGCCTCTCCCCCATCTGATTTTATCCGGGATATTATCGAGGATGACCTTGGAACCGCCAAGCATCAAGGGCGCGTGGCTACCCGATTTCCGCCGGAGCCGAATGGGTACCTCCATATCGGACATGCAAAGTCCATCTGCCTCAATTTTGGTATCGCCGCCCAATACGGGGGCACCTGTAATCTGCGTATGGATGACACTGATCCGAGCGGGGAAAGCATGGAATACGTCGATTCCATCATTCGAGACGTGAAATGGCTGGGGTTCGACTGGGAAGATCGTTTATATTACGCCTCTGATTACTATGAAAAGCTGTACCAGTATGCCATCCAGTTGATCAAAAAAGACAAGGCCTTTGTTTGCAGTTTAAGTCCGGATGAGATTCGGGAGCACCGGGGCTCCTTCACCGAACCGGGCGAAGAGAGCCCTTATCGCGAACGATCAGTGGAAGAAAATCTCGATCTGTTCGAACACATGCGATCCGGAGAGTTTGAAGAAGGATCCCACGTACTTAGGGCAAAAATTGACATGACATCTCCCAATATCACCTTGCGGGATCCTGTCATGTACAGGATTAAAAAACAGACTCACTACAGAACCGGCGATCAGTGGTGCATATATCCTATGTATGATTTTACCCACTGTCTTTCGGATTCTATTGAGAGGATCACCAATTCCATCTGCACCCTGGAGTTTGAAAACAACCGGCCTCTGTATGATTGGTTTCTGGATGAACTTAATGTCGAATGTCATCCGCAGCAGACCGAGTTTGCCCGTCTTAATCTCAGTTTTACTATTATGAGTAAGCGTTTGCTAATTGAATTAGTGGAAAACGGATATGTCAACGGATGGGATGATCCGCTGATGCCTACCCTGGCAGGAATGCGCAGACGGGGGTTTACCCCCGAAGCGGTCCGCGACTTTTGTGACCGTATCGGAGTAGCCAAAAATGACAGCCTTGTCGATATGGCTTTACTTGAGAACTGCGTGAGGGATGATTTGAATGAAAAGGCTCCGCGTATTATGGCGGTGCTCCGACCACTCCGCGTGGTCATCGACAACTACCCGGAAGACCAGGTTGAAGAATTCGATTGCCCCTACCATCCCAAGAATCCTGAAATGGGCTCCCGGAAAGTGCCCTTCTCCCGGATACTCTATGTAGAGCAAGACGATTTCATGGAGGATCCTCCAAAAAAGTTTTATCGGATAGCTCCCGGCAGGGAAGTGCGTCTCCGCTATGGGTATTTTATAAAGTGCGTGAGCGTTGTCAAAGATCCGGACACAGGAGAAGTGGTCGAAGTCCACTGCACCTATGACCCGGAAACGAGAAGCGGGTTTGCCCCCGACGGCCGGAAGGTCAAAGCGACCATCCACTGGGTATCGGCAGCTCATTCTATCACGGCGGAAGCGCGCCTTTATGACCGCCTTTTTCGCGTGGCCAATCCTCTGGAGGAAGATGCCGATTATACGGAGTATTTCAATCCAAAATCATTAGAAATCCTCAAGTCATGCCAGCTGGAGCCAAGCATAACGGATGCCGCACCGGGAAGTCGGTTCCAGTTTGAAAGGCTTGGCTATTTTTGTGTGGATACCGTTGACTCATCCTCTGACGCCCCTGTCTTCAACCGAACGATAACACTCCGGGATTCATGGGCAAAAATAGCCAACAAGGCGGGGTAATTGACTTATATAACCGCTCCCTATAAAATCCATTATAAGTGGACTATTCCCCCAACTAATCTACCTTCTCCCTTATACAAGCCACCGGTGTTTTTAATTCATCCTTCTTCAACTGCATAAGGTTTTGGTAACAGATTTTAATGAATAAGCTTTTCGTCCCTTGGGTGATGTAAAAATTGATGGGCCAGGGCATTGTAATAGTCCATAAGGAGTTTTGTAAAGTCCTCAAGTTCTTCTTTACTTTCAAAGGTAATCTGGGAAAATATCGGTTCGAAGTAGCTCATGAACCCTTTGGATTTGAATTCGTCGGCTGGAGACTTGACAGTCTCAAGAGCCTTCTCTTTTAATTGTAGGAAAAGTGATGTTATACCTTTTGCTGAAAGAAACCGGCGAATCGCACTTTCCGATTGCCTTTCCATTGTAATGGCATAGCGATTCATTTGCATGGGCTCAAGACGGGCTTCTTCTTCCTTCAACTCCCTCAGTTTTTCTTCTGCCCAGGGAAGGTGGCATTTCTTGAATTTTTTACCGGAACCGCACGGGCACTGTTCATTTCTTCCGATACTATTGTAGCTTTCGAGAATATAATCTTCCAGAGCTTCTATTTCTGCCTTCTTGTCTTCCTTTAACCAGCGTTCCTGCCTTTTTTCTATCTCTTCAAGACTATAAAATAATTCTATGTCGTAACGAAATGCAGGCGGTTTGTTCACATTATCGAAAAAATAATCCAGGTCTTCTCTGGAGAGCGTCTCAAGCTCTACCTCACCTTTTTCGTAATATTCTTCGAAAAGAGGTTTAAGATCGGTGCGGTTAATCTGTGCAAAATCACCTATAAGATCTGCCCTCAGACCGTAAGTGGTATCAGGAGAAGTAATAATGGTGTAAAGATATTCTTCAATGTCCTTTCTTGTTTCAGGATAAGATTCCCAAATGTTCCACAGCCCGACTATCTCGCTAAGAATGTCATGACCTTCCTCAGATTTAAACTCAGAGATATATTCCTTGAGCATTGGAATGACGGCCGGTCCAATGCGTGAATAGCATTCAGACATTGCGTCCCAGAACCAATCTATACGGTATTTATGACCATACTCACAGGCTTTGAGCAGTGCATCTATGGAGCGCGTATCTCCCAATATGCCTAATATATAAACGGCATGAATCACACTCCACCATCTGTCACTGCCATCCCATTGGTAATTTTCTTCTTCAGTAAGAACATCGCACAGAAGTGGAACAATGCTCTGTTGCCGTCTTTTTGCCTCGTCAACATAATCGAGGCCTAAACGGTCACCCTCGGTAAAGATAAGGTTCAGGAATTCTGTGTCAGATAACTCATGATACATGATGATTTTCTCCCTGGGCTTAGAAAATTGGAGATTGATAGCATATTTAAAAAATCCTGTAAATCGATATAGCAAATCTCTGAACTCAGAAAAACGAGAGCGAGGTTTGGATACAATAAAGCTGTACGAAATCTTCGATTTAATAAATTCGATCCAGATATCATTAATGGACTCGTAAAAAGTCTTTTTTTGTCACCCTGAATTTATTTCAGGGTCTCTAACTTACTGAAATAATTAGATGCTGAAACAAGTTCAGCATGACAAATGGTGCAGTTTATGCCTTTTTATCCGTTACTCCCGCGAAAGCGGGAGTCTATAACAGATTGAATTTACTGGATTCCCGCTTTCGCGGGAATGACAAAAAGGATAGAAAATTGACTTTTTACGAGACTGTCATCATTAATCTGTCTTGAATTTTTCGACTATCCAAGCCTCCCTTTTTTCAAATCCGCAATCCAGCGCGAAAATTGATGAGGGGTCAGCAGATCAAAGGTGTAATACTGCCGGGCATCGGCCCGATATTGACTGTCAATATCTGCCAGGTTCACTGTGCTCAATTTCTTGTTTACCCTTTCGAAGTGATCCTTTGCGTATTCCTCTTTTGCGGGCGTTGCTTCGTCCTGATCTTCATCCGATTTGATCTCCACCACCTTGATCAGGCTTTCTATTCCGTCGTCCTGAAGCTTTTTCAGTTTTTCAAGATGGCCTGGGTTTCCGTCACTTTTAAGCCCTGAAATGTACTCGGACAGATCGATCTTTATAAAAAAATCAGGATTAAAACTTCGTCTGACCCTGTCCTTTCCACCTTTCCAGTATTCATAAGTGATGCTGTAAAAATTTTTATCAGGGGATTTGATCCATGAATCAACATACTCCGAGTTGTCTATCAATTGGAAAACGAACTCTTTTTCCGGCGAATGGGAGACCATGACAATATTTTGAGGGCTTTTCAGTTTTGATGTATTCACCACATAGGGCGGCTTTGTATCTCCCTTTACAAACGTCCGGATGATTTCGTCTCTTCTCTCCACAAAATCCTCAGGTTTAAAGAGAGAAAGCTGTGGGCCATCGTCAGAACGTCTCCTCAATTCGTTGATGTAGTCCAGTATAAATTGATTCGCCTCACCCACTTCGGTTTCATAGTCTTCACTCAGAAAAGCCGTCCTGTCTCTTTCAAGTTCGCTCACCCTGATGCCGGATCTTTCCATCCTGGAGGTATCGACCGGTATTATATCCCCTTCAATATTCTCAAAAACCCGCTTCTTCGTGCCTCGTGGCAGGAACTGGTTAAAGTAATTATCGATCTGTTTTCTGTTTTCCCCGGACAGCCTGTTTCCCTTGATACCCGCATCGTTCATCGCTTCAAGTATAACCTGCCTGATCTCGTCTTCTTCCGGGTAACGGTCATCCACAATCACGCTGCCGAAATCAAAATGCAGCGCCTCAAAAGTCCTCAGAGCAAAACGGTTATAGATATCGTAAACAAGCTGATCAATCGTATAGAAATCCCTTGCCAGTTCATATCGTCTTTCGTCTCTCGTCCTTACGACTTTGACGCCAAGCTTTTCCTCAAAAGGGGTTATCGCGAGTCTTCCCGGCGGTTTTGGTTCTTCACCGCGGCCAACCTTTTCATAACGTTCACTCGGAATATAATTGAGGTTAAAGAGGGTGAAATTGTGCGCGCCTCTTCCCCGTTCCCGGTCAGCCAGCGTAGAAGATGTAAGGTACATATCGCTTTCGGTAACCGAATCGACCAACTCTTTGATATGATCGGCAAATTTGTCGTGATTGGTAACCGTCAGGACAGGATAGTTCTGCAAAATGTGCTCATTGGGAACTTTTCGAGGAATACGCATACCCCTGCCTAACACCTGTGATATAAGAAGTTTGGAGTTAAAGACCTTCTCTTCCATCGGGACAATCTGAAAGACATTATCCACGTCCCAGCCTTCCGAGAGCTTGTTCACCGCAAAGATGAACTCAACGCTCCCTCCGATCTTATTGGAATTTATCTCCTCAATATTATCAAGCTCCTGCTTGTATTCCGATTCAGAGACCTTACTTACAACGCAGATTACCTTTCCCCGCAACTTGTCAACCAGCTCCGAATCCGTCCCCTTCGCGCCGTTGTGCTTTTTCTCATATCGGGTCAGGAATGCGATAAATTCCTCGCTTCGTTTTTGAGCGCTTTTCTGATTAGGACAGATAAAAACCGTTATCGGTTTAACCCTTCTTTGCCCTGAAGTGTTTTTATATGCGTACTTCTCACGATTTTCCAGATGGTTCTTCAGTACCATTTCAAAGCGCTGATCGATCGTAAGTTTTGAGTCTCCTTCATCTGTTTCCGTGTGAATAATCGCATTGATCTTTTTGATATATTTCTGCTCTGTCGCGTCTTTTATGGAGTAATTGTAAAGGATATCGGCAAAATAGTCGTTCTGGTTATATGGTGTGCCGGTAAAACCGATATGCCTGGTGATTTTGCTGTTTTCACGCAGGAATCTCATCCATAGCCGTTCGTCCCGTGCTTCACTTTTCTTTCCTTCCGGGCCCTCTTCCTTGTCGAGAACAAGACGATTGTCCGCGTATTTCAGATGCGAATAGGCATGGTGAATCTCATCTCCAAGGACAAGTACTTCATCCGTGTTTTTGAACAATGTGTCGGTGATCCCGCCGAATGTGTAAACCGCGTTGATATTCTCAATCACGATCGAATCGTCTTCTATAGGGTCATTATCCGTCAGGAGATTGATCGCCTTTCCCCTGTATTTTGCCGGGAGTTTGCCGTTGAGATCATTCCTTTCCTTCAATTCCTTGAATTTCCCCCGCAGGCCCTGTTCGATAATGGTCGAGGACGGGCCAAGCACCAGCACCCTCTTTGCAAGTCCCATGACAAGGGAAAGCCAGGCAATGGCAAATATCACATATGATTTGCCGGTACCGGTGGCCATGTGCACGACCCCGGACAGACGATCAGGAAGTGGAAGCTGGCGAAGGAAATTTTCTTCGGTTCCGAAACGCCGTCGAATCTGTGGCTTATCCCGATAGCTTTCCTTTCCAAGATCGGCGATGCTCTTGTATCCGCCACCCCAGAGATAGATCATGGCCTCTTTAACAGCATCGTACTGGTAGTCACGCGACCCGGCCAGTTCACGGACATATTCCTCGACCTCCGAGAAATTGAACTTGTTGTAATTACACTTCCGGATATTTATGTCCAGGGTATGATCGGACAGATTCAATCGCTTGATAGCTTTTTGTCGTTTTGTTTTCTTAGCCATTTTATATTGCTATACTCATTCTCCCTCTCCCCTCGGGGAGAGGGCAGGGGTGAGGGGGATTTCATTGGTTACTCTTTGATAATAAAAGGTTTGCTTTCATTGCCATGTTTATCAATGGCGATAACCGCCACACTATTCGTCAAACCGGTCATCTTTATGGTTCTATCCGCTCCGATATCCCCGGCAAATACGGTCCTGTCCATGTCAAAAAGCTTGCCGTCATAATCAATGTCCACAAGAAGCATGGCAAGCCCGTCGAGCCCCTCCAAACGCTCTTCCTGTTTATCCAGTATCTTTGTTTCAAACCGCGTGATCTTCAATCCCTCTTTGGTTCTTTCAACCTCTATCTCCACACTGTCATTAAAATAAAATCCGGTCGAATTGATAAGGTTGTTGACATTATCCTGAGAACTCGGCTGCTCCTGTATCTGGAAATTGCGGGAGACATCCTCCAGTATCTTGTAGGGAAACTTGAGAAGTTTGAAATGCACCTCATCACCGGCGCTGTTTTTCATAGTGGTATCACCGGTTAGCGTGCAGGTTTCCGGCGTAATGATATAGTAATTGCCCTTTAATTTGCCGCCGGACTGCACAATGATGCCCTTGAGATAGTTTTCGTCGATCCTGATATTTCTCAGATATTCGTTATTCCAGACAGGATAAACCTCAACGGGATCGCCGTCTTTTTCGCCGAAGATACTGGTAAGGCTGTATTTGCCCGACAGATCCTTCACATCGCGGTCGATCTGAAAAAGCCCCAGGACAAAATCGACATAGGCATCCCTGTTTTCCCGGAGCTTCATAATGCGGGAAAAATCGTAGGCGCCCGTGGAAACGACACAAAACGGTTGTGGCGGTTTGCCGTACTTCCGGTTTTTCTTTACATCATTACCGAGGACCTTCGACTCGCCGATTTTCAGCATCCTCTTCTGCATGGTATAGATAGCGTGCTTGCCGAAATCGCAGACAATCCAGCGCCTGCCAAGCTTCTCCGCAACCGCCGCCGTGGTGCCGGAGCCGGCGAAGACATCCATGACGAGGTCGCCGGGGTTAGAAGAGGCACGAATGATACGTTCAAGGAGGGCTTCGGGTTTTTGGGTGGGAAAATTTACTAATTCAAGGGAATTACCTTGTAATATAGGTATGGGCCACCAATCTTCCGGAACTTTACCTTTAGGGTTAAGTCTATTTGTTCCCCTGTCCCCCATTGCACTTTGCTCTCCAGGCCCCCTTCCAGACCTTGCTGAGGCTTCATCAGAATATGGTATTCTCACGCTATCATGATTTATTGTTGCACTATCTGTTTTGGAATAAAATAAAATTATATCATGAACACGGGGGAAATTTTTCGCAGGCTTAGATGGTCTTGTATAACACCACACTAAATCATTTCTAAACCTTTCTTTTCCAAATATTTCATCAAGTATTACTTTTATATAGCTATTCATCCTATAATCTAAGTGTACATAAATACTCCCATCATCCGCCAAAATATCCCGAACAAAAATCAGTCGTTCCCTCAACCCCTCAATAAACTCGGCGGAATCGACCTTGTCGGAATAGCTCTTTTCATCTCCTGATCCTCTAAAATCACTCTTGGTCGCAAACGGCGGATCAATATAAACCAGCTTCACCTTTCCCTTGACCCTGTCCTTAATCAGCGGGTCGGCATTCCGGTAACAGGTCTTCAGGAATTGCAGGTTATCCCCCTGCACAATCAGGTTTTGCCAGTTATTATCCGAATCATCCTTTGCCTGTTCAAACATATCAAGCTGCGTCTGACCAGTCAGACTACCGCCTTTGAAATATCTTTCAAGCTGGAGCGGCGATCCGGCATCTGTCGGAGAGCTTTGGTTCAGGATAGCCGCCTCGCTTCGTTTCCCCGCATATTCAAGAGTAACAATCTTGGCCCGGTCCAGCTTGGCCACATCAAATTTGTCAGCCAGGCACGGGAAAAGCTTCACCATCAACTCCGCAGGCGGTTCAACATTGCTGTTCAACGCCTCAATAACCAGCTTTTTTTCTTCCTCTGTAAGGTCGGTCTTTACCATAAAATTCTCCTGGCTTTTACATGTTCATTGGTATTCGTTTAATAAAAACTTTGCTGCAAGTTGAAGGAGCATCGTCTCACTCACTGAGCAGTGTTAAGCATCATGGGACTCCGGTCAGATACAGGTTGGCCATTGGTTTTCTAAAATAGTCTTTAATTAATAATATTTTGAGTCGCGGTTAACGAAAGCTGGCATAGTTCCTTCAAGGATGTCTACAACTGCTTTGTTTATTACCTGATTCTCAATAGCTCCTGAAATATAGGTCATTCTATAGTCGCCTTTCTTATCTAAATCCGCACATATGACCTGCTCCGCATCACATACTACAGCGAGGTTTGGATTGTGTGTCACTATCACAATTTGTCTTCGTTCTTTTGCTTCTTTCATACAGGGTACAAGCAATTCATACACGGTTTGGTTGTCAAGGTTCTCTTCTGGCTGATCAATGATCAATGGAATATCGTCCTTATCAACCAGAAGATAAAAGATGAGCAAAAGTGTTCCGCGTTCTCCGGGTGACAGCTCGCCGAGTTCCTTGTCCCCCATTCTCAAGGAGTATCGTGGTTTCAGATAACCTAAGGAAAAAATCATGTCGTAAAGTTCTAACACACTTTTGCCCTTTCGCATTTGCTCAACCACTTTAACGGGCTTTCCTTCAGACCTTCTGTCCGTACAGAGTGCATCATCGATTTCTTGTAAGAAGCTTTCGATTCCGCTCTCTGTATCAAAATCTTGGCGTTGGAAAATCTCGTCCAGCATTTTGTGCCCGTCCTCGACTCCACAGAATGATCCTGCCAAGCCACGGCTAACGTACCCAAAAAAAGCTTCTTCAAATCCTGTGTCAACAATTCCAACCTCAAAATTGAGTTGAAACTTGTCCCTTGCTAGGGGTCTTTTCTCTATGAACTCTTGTACAGGAGCATATAGTTCGCGGTATGTCTCTGCTAGATGTCGGATGACCGAATGTATCTCCTTCGCCTTCGTCAGTCGCTCCAAAGACGCATCGTGCATTTGAGCGGGGACAGTTTTCAATGCCTCAATTTGCTTCTTGTAGAAGTTCAGTGTGCCAGTTGTATCTTCTGTTCCTATTATTTCACTTTTCTTTTCCTCCCACACTTTTAATGCGGATGTATAAGCCTGATATTTTTTGTTTGGCTCGTCAAGCTTTGTGCGTAGTTCGCTGATTTTCGATTCTGTTAACTTTTTCTTCTGCGCAAGGCTTCCCTCAACTTGAGGATTAAGTTCTTGGTCTGCTTTTTTCTTAGCGGCCGTAAAAGAATTCTGCTTGTCACGGAGCGGCTGTTTGTCGATGGTGTATTTTAGAATTGATTCTTGTGAAACGTCTATGGTTTCTAATTCGTCCTTACTGCTGTCGATAAACGCTTGCACTTGACGATCAAGGTTATCCAATCTTTCAATTAGTTTATTAGTGGTAGATATGCGTGCCGCCAATAGCGACTGGTTCTCATTCATCAGCAAGATATTGTTTTCGTATTCAGTGAGTTGCGTTTTTTCCAGCTCAATTGCCTCCGCTACTGCTGCAATTTCTTTTTGCTTTACTGGATCGTTATCAGGCTTAGGAAGCTCTGACGGCTTGGCTTTGTCATGTGCATCAAGTTCGAGTTGCTTTTGTGATAAAAGATTGTCCAGTTGGAGACGATGCTCATCTGAGCATTGTTTTGTCAGTGCGATGATGCGCTCATTTATCTGATGAAGCTTCTCAGTGAGGTGTTGGATCCTTGTGGTTGCTTCAGAGGTCCTATAGGCTATTAACTCATCAAGGGAACCTTTGTTGAGTCGATCAGAAAAATCCACATGCGAGAAGATCACTTGCTTTAGTTCGTGGTCAAAGTCGGTCTCTTCTATTTTGCCAAGTTGGGTACAGATCTTCTCAAGAAAATTTTGGGGGATATACTTGGCCAACTCGGGTTGAGCCAAGTCAACAGACTCATCTAAGCCTTTAGTGATCGTCGTGCCACTTTCCCACGTTAGAGTTGCTTGGAAATGTTTGGCCTTGTTGTCCTTTGGTTGTTTGAAGTTTTTAGACGACAGAAAGGTGAATTCCCCGTGCTGCTTTGTGTTACACAGCAGACCAAGTGTGTCCGTAAGCGCGCTTTTCCCCTTGCCTTTGTTCCCAATTATCGCGACCATGTTTGTATTGAGTGGTACGTCGTTGTCGAACCATATTTCGTCGCGCATATCGCCGAGAATACTATCAGGCTTCCTTTCGATGCGTATGTTTTGGATATATTTGGTGGTGTTGTTCTGCACATGAGCCAGCGCAGGCGGAATGTCTCCCACAAAAACTCTGCCATTCAGCTCGTTTAGTACCTGTAAGAGGCCCTGAAATGTTGGGTCAGCCTTGACCCATGTGAAGCAGTTTCCGAGTCTGTCTTTGTCGCTGGCGTCTGAGAACCAGTGTGCGTCGCTACAATCAAGAAGGCGGTCATTAACCCCTGAGTCGGATAGGTGTTTTTTTGCTTTGCGCCAATCGTCGACGCTTTCAGCTGAAATAAACACTAAGTCTGCGGCATTAATAATCGTCTTTTTCTCGGCTATGGATTGGGCATTCCATTTGATGTCAGCCCACTCTGTTTTACCGACCGCAGTTATGACTTTATCTTTGAAATAATGAGACTGTAGTACTTCCTGAACATCTTTAAGGCTAATGCAAAGATTATTAAATCCTTCTATTAAAGGTGTCTTGAAGTTTTTTTGCTCTTCAGGAGGGACGCTTTTAATTATCATTTTTCCTAAGTCTTCAAGGCTGTCGCATGTAGGCAATGCAGCCCACTTATTGTCACCTTTTCTAAGGTGTTCGTACTTTGGTGAAAGAACATATTTACTCGAAAGTGCGTTAAGAAACTGTTGCTCTATCAATTCCGGCGTGAGTTCGTTTGAGAAGATAACGTGGCAGTTCACACGGCTGAGATGACCGGCACTTCCGCCGAACTTGTCCAGTCTTAGTTCAATGACCGGGAGAAACAGATCGATATTAGATAGTCGCCCATTTTTCCGTTCTTCTAGGATCCGCTTGTAGCCATTGAGGAAAATATAGTCATTAACACCTATGACCTTGAACTCAGGCGGAAGTGCCTCAATTTCACCCAAAAATCTATCCCACATATCCGGGCCAGTGTAGTTATGTACCAATGAATAGGGTGTGTGGACATGTAAGTCCCACTTGCGCCAAAGTGAACCTCTTGGATTATTCATTATGCAACCTCTATTGATTGACAGGTAAAATTGCCTTTCTCTATTATCTCCACTTTACCTCTGATTTCTATCAGCCATTAGGCACAGCCCCCCTTATTCCCCGAAGAAAAAAGTCAATAATATGCACGCTGCCCCTCCGATTCTATACGGCATCTATCATTTACGTGTCGATGGCTTTACGATGTTTCCCTGGTTATCCATAACGCCAACCGTCGTCCCTTTTGTTGTTTTCAACGCTTTCTTAACGGCTTCTTTGTTCGTGCCGGCAAGATAAACCGGGCCACGGTGACCTTGTAACTGTCCCAAGGCATCGGCCACGGTTTCTGGAGTTTCCACTTCAATGGTTGCCTTTGTGGACTTGATATCGATACCCTTTCCGTCGTTATATTCAGCATTCATCTTTTTAGCGATACGGTTTGATGTGGTTTTGTGAGATCGACTTTCAGCCATTTTTCAACTCCTTTCTTCCACGTTTTTGTTACAGGATTTACTCCTCTATCAAACAATTTATTTAATCAAATCGAATGCCGAATAATCCACCGTCTTCGGTGGCATCAGTCAGCTTGATTTCAAGCATATAATCGTTTAAATCAAATCCTTCTTCTTTCTCCTTGAATGCGTCGTCTTCGTTCATCGTAACGATATATTGAAAGCCAAGTTCTTCAGCAGTTTCCGCCCCAACTCGCAAAGCTCTTATCACTTGCCGTCCGTCTACACCGTCGAATAAATGGCTATCATGAATCAGAAATCCAGGGCCAATTCCTCGTTTTGCGCATAGACGCATCAGCATCATATCAAAACAGAATATTTGCATATTCTTGATACCTTTACTGCGCGAGCCTTGGATCGGAAAACTGAAGGTTGGTCCGTTGGAGGTTTCATTCACCAGCATGCTGCCTGCATCTTCATATAGTCGCCTTGATGTCCGCTCGTAGGCCAGTATCGCTTCAGAAAGCCTTTCTTTTTGCTCCGTAAAGTCGCGTCTCAACCGAAGCAAAAGACGATTACGTTCTATCTCTAATTCGTTTTTAGTCCCCTCAAGCTTTTCGGCTGCCTCGAAACGCTGGCGCAGTGATTTGACTTCAGATTCGAGTCTGCCGACTTCACCTTGCAATTCTGTGAAATGATCAAGAGCGCCGTGGCTTTTTAACATCCTCATAATCTCTGTACGGCGTTCATCCAATCTAACTTTTTCTTGATTGCGTGTTTCAATTCTGGACATTGCCGCTTCAGATTCACCCCTTAAATAGTCTTTGCGATTGCGAATAACAGATTCATGAAATAAGCGAACATCCTTGTAACGTTTTTTGACCAAACCCGGGAGAATTATACCGGCTTCCTCATAAACCGACTCAAGATTGGTCAACTCGGGCGGTATTTCAGATGTAAGCGCTGCTTCCAAATCACGAATAACAGCAAGATCAATGGTATTATCATTAGCCAGTTCACCCAATATACGTGTGAGCTCATCGGCTTCCGCTTCCAGCTCGCGATATTGCGGATGCACGCGAAACTGCTGCACTCCCTCTCTGCGGTTTTTAAGGCGATCCTCTGATACTGTAAGTTGGGTACGAAGCACCGCCGCACTGCCAATGATACTGCCAAAGGCTCCGGATTTGGCGGCCTTCTTTAGTTCATCAAGATTTCTCTCTCTGTCACGTACGCCTTGCCAATCCCGCGCGATATGCCAATCAATGTCCATTAAATACATTAAGGCCATTTGATAATCTGCTGGAGTTTGCATGGCCGCCTGCTTTTCCGGGGTTATGAAGGCTGTGCTCTGTTGTCGACGCACAAAGTAGGCAAACAGGGAGCGAAAAGTTGGAGTCCGACCTTCTTCATCCGAACCGTCACTCAAACCGAACATGTCTTTGCCAAGCCGATTCCTCCACTTTTTCGCTGAAATTGCAGAATCATTCAGTTTGAATCCTGATCGTTCCTTGTTCAGGCGTTCGATGATTGCTGTTTCGTCCAACAAATCAAATTCCATACCAAATTTCACGTCTTGGAGTTTATGAGCCCGAAATGGCGTTTTTTCATTGATGTTTCCGCCAGCAAGAAAATGCACGATTTCAATCAGGCTCGTCTTCCCAGCCCGGTTGCGTGTTTGCCTGCTGGTTGCGCCCTCGCTTTTCTCTGCAAGCAAAACATTCAGCCCCGAATGAAATTCCAAGTTTTTGAAGGATGACAATGAGCTATATATGCGATGAATCATGATGATGCCCTCCTCTTTAAGAGTCCCTCCTGAATTTCGATAGCGTCAATTGCAAATAAAAGATCTATAGCAAGAATAAACCAATCATAACTCAGGCGGGTTACATCGACATGGGTTTCTGATGCTGGTTTACAAACATTTTCCCAAATAGCGGAGACAGTTTTCGGCTTATCCAAGCGAGTAAGTAATTCCGCTCCTACAGTGAGGAGGGCTTTATCCTGTGGTATATGCTTGCCGGGAAGAATCATTTAATCAACTCCGTGGTTCCTCAAAGATATCGCAACTTTCAAAATAATAAGCCATGACTGACAACACTGCCATTTCATGCTCGGCTGTGCCTCTTTTAGAACCACCGACCCAAGTTTGAATTTCGTAGAATATCTCATTGGGGGTCATGGTTCCTCGAAGCGAATCGTATTTTTCCCGAAATGCCGCTGCAATACGCTCACTAAAAGTTGGATCATGCCACTTGCCGAAAAAGCCATCTATTAGCGAGGCTTTTGTCATCCCTTCTTTGATCAAAGTGGCAATGCCATCAGACAGTTGGTTTGCCTCAATCTTCTTAGGCGGTACCTGTTTGACTGGCATTCTTGAATCGGGTTTCCGAGATGCGATAGTTTCCAAAACAACCCGAATATCCTCGAAACCCAGTCTGAGCTTAGCCTGTACGTTTGGTGCGTAACCAAACCACGACTCCAAATCCTCTCTTTGAATAAGTCGAAAGACAGTGCGCAACTCTTCAAGACTCCAAGGGTCCAACTTAATGCCCGGATTGGCTTGCTCCAAGTCCAGCATTTCCTTTTGCACATGGGGCGGAATACCATCATAAGCGTTATGCACAAATGCCCATTTATCAAAATGTTTGCCCCAGAAGTCTTTAGCTCCCTCGAAATCCTCTCGTATCTTGTCGATTGCTTTCTTTTCCGTCATTTCGTTTGGGGCATAAACCTGGAATAAACGACGTTCGGACTTCAGAAAACCGTCATTTTTTCGATCCCCTCGACTACCCCACGGTCGGCACGGCATATAATCGCTCTTATAGGCCCGGCCCATCAAATCATTAAAGAAAGTCTGAAAAGCGTTTCCCTTTGCTTTGAGAAATTCTTTCTCAAATTCGCCCTCATAGTATGCTTTTTCAAGTGATTTCATTTGTTTCTCATCCATCATCCAGATGTTATCAATCTTAGCTGCATCGGAAATATGAATATCATTAAAGTAATTGCTTAACCAAACACAATTTTCAATTTATTACTGAAAGGGTGCTCAATGTTTGTGCAGAACGTTCATAACTCTAAATTGATGCCCTCGATATCCGGTTTTATCCCCCTGACATCATTTGTGTTCTATACTGTGCTACGCAGGTTTTGCCTCCCGCCGCTTCCGCGCCAGTTCAACCGCTTTGTGGAGTTTTTGGTCCAGCAGTTCTTTTCTAATGCCTCGATGTTTTCCATTCAGTTGAATCCTCGAAAGATATCCTGATTTTTCTACAAATTCTCTATTAACCCTGTCTCCAATTCCTCAATTGTCGGTAAGCTTGATTTTAATTCTTCAGGTATAGCCTCTGTGAGTTTATATTCAGACACACCGATGGGCTTGCTCATGTCGCGGAGCGCATATTCCGCTACGATTTTATTTCTTGTTTTGCAGAGAATAATACCAATGGAGGGATTGTCTTGTTCTGTCTTTACCAAATCATCCAGAGCGGAAAGGTAAAAATTTATTTTACCGGCATACTCAGGTTTAAATTCTCCGACTTTCAGCTCTATGGCAACAAAGCATCGTAATCTTAGGTGATAAAAGAGTAGATCTATAAAATAATCTTGTCCTCCGACCTCGATATTATACTGTCTGCCAACGTAAGTGAAACCAACACCCAGTTCGAGCAAAAATCTGGTTATATTTTGGACAAGCTGTTTTTCAAGGTCTCTTTCGTGGGCTTCTTCACCAATTGTCAGAAAATCAAAGATGTAGGGATCTTTCAGAGTCTCCTTTGCCAGATCAGATTGAGGCGCCGGCAAAGTTCGGTCAAAGTTATGTGTTAAACCGTTCTGCCTATCGTAAAGATCAGTCTCTATCTGGTGGACCAATACGTTTCTGGACCATCCATTTTGCATAGTCTGCTGAATATACCATTCTCTCTTTCCTGTGCCTTTAACTTTATCAATCAACATACAATTATGGAACCATGGAATTTGTGCAGCAACCTGCTGCACAAATTCAGAATGCGGGTAAACCTCAGCAAACTTCCTCATATATTTCAGATTTCTTGAAGAAAGCCCCTTCATTTCAGGAAATGATTTGCGCAAATCGGTTGAAAGCCGTTCGATTATCTTTGCACCCCAGCCCTCGCTTTTTTGCCGCAATAATATCTCATTCCCTATTTCCCAGTAAAGGAGAACCATTTGTGCATTAACACTAAGGGCAGCCTTCACCCTGGATGTACGTATTTTCTCTTTGAGCCCCTTGAGAAAATCAACATAGGATTTAGTTTTTGTAAGATCGGTTGTCATCGAGAAACCCTTTCGTTAGTCATCGTGAATCGCTGAGGCGTTTCTGACACTGTATATTATCTTCCGATTTATTTTATCCCTCTAACATCATCTGTATTCTGTTTTGCACTACGCAGGTTTTGCCTCCAGTCGTTTTCGTGCCAATTCAACCGCTTTGTGGAGCTTCTGTTCCAGCAGTTCTTTTCTAATACCTCAATCTTTTCCATTCAGTTAAATCCTCGGTAAGTTAAAAACCTATTTTCTTTCTCGGTTTTTTCGGTGGCGCCATCAATTGTTTGATCGCCTCAAAAACAACCTGAATCTGCTCATCATGACCTTCTAATCGCTGTTCCAGTTCCGAAAGTTTATGTGCCAATTCCTTATGTGACGATATCATCTTTCGTAATTGGACAAAGACTCTCATGATTGCAATGTTTACCTCAATGGCACGGTTGCTTCGCAATACACTTGAAAGCATGGCAACACCTTGCTCTGTAAAAACCATGGGTTTATATCTTAACCCCATCTTGTCGGAATTGGAGGTCACAAATTGTGACCTCCAATTCTCAAATTCTTCTTTAGTCAATTCAAACATAAAATCATTGGGGAAACGCTTGATATTCCTTCGTACTGCTTGTTTCAATACTTTTGTTTCCACATCATAAAGTTCGGCAAGGTCACGATCTAACAGAACTTTCTCACCGCGAACGAGAATGATCTTGCTAATGATTACTTCAATCGGAACAAGCGCTGACTTTGAGGATGTTCGTGACATTTCAGTATTCTCCTATCGAATTCTGGTAATTTTGGTCACAGTGTGCCTGTTTCCCGAAAAAAGGCAGCAATGTGTATTCTGCGTTGCACTATGTTGGTTTTGCCTCCAGCCGTTTCCGCGCCCGTTCAACCGCTTTGTGGAGCTTCTGTCCCAACTCAATTATCGTATCAGCGATACGATAATTTCTTTATCTGGGAATATCTCTGCGAAACGAACCATTCGGGTAAGGGCCGTATAGCTGAATCCGTTCCCGCATTCTTTTGTTAATTCTTGTGACAGTGTAGCAACAATTTCTTTCCCGTACTCTGCTCGTTTTTCCTTCAAAATATCCTGGCGGATGCGGCTGCCGATCTGCCAGTAAAGAATAGTCAAACCGGCGTTAACCGCAACGGCGACATTTTGCCTGGCAGTTTCAATCAGCGAACGGATATCACCAATAAGATCGCCGGAAATGGATTTGGTGTATGTTTTTGTAATCCGCATCTTCTTGAGTTCTCCTAAGAGCTTGGGAATATCCAAAGCTCTTTCACGGGGGCTTTTGGAGACCACATAGATTAATCGGCTATTTCCTTGAGACGAAACTTGCGCGTTAAATCATTGTGCCATTCGTGTTGAATGTGTCCGTCGCGTTGCAGCCTGCCAACAACAATACCCGGACAGATTTTAATGGATTTTGCAAAGGCGACAATGTCGTCTTTATAAAATTGCCTCTTTATCGCGAAAATCTTGTATTTACTTTCAGGCATCAATGTGTTTGCCGCGAATCTATTCGCTGCTTCCTCAGCCTCGTTTGTGTCCATATCGACTTCATCGATAAATACGCTGGTTTTTCCGTGAAGGATTATGTGACCTGCTTCATGGAAAAAAGTAAACCAGAAATGGTCATCTCTCTTATAGCGGAGACTGAGCATGATCAGAGCTTTATCCGAGCCAAGCCATCGTGTCGCGCCGCTCAGACGGGTCTTTGGAAGTTCGGAAACAAATACAAGTGCAACGCCGGAATTTCGACAGAGCTCTTTCATGCGTGGCTCAAAAACCTCCGGGTCTTCCCCGGTAAGGAATCGTATCTCCTGCAATGTGTTTTTAAATGTCTTCTCGTCGAACGGAGATGTTTTAATATTTTCCGCTTCAAGTTCACCGATCCGGAGCCATGCCGACACCGATTCTTTCGAGCTTGTGAAGGTTGGTGATTTTCTGTAAGCAACAGCTCTGCGATGAAACTGGGCCTTCCAGGCCTCTACGCTCGCAACGCCAAAGAAATCCAGAAGTTCTTCAACTGTTTCTGCAAGATTTTGTCGTCTGCGAATAAAACCTCTTTTCGCAAGTTCTGTCAGGGGGAATTTCTGTGCCCATTCTTTTTTGTTTTCAAGCATTCGCCGATCAGCAATTTTAGCAACATGCAACCGATAATATGCGTTAAGATTATTCCATATATTTGCAGACACACCCAAAACCCGCTCGAAGTGAATAGCGGTTTCAGGGGTAACTGGAGCTTTTCCATGAATGATTTGACTGACTGTCTTTAGAGACAGTCCGGTGCGCTCGGCAAAAGCAGTCTTTGTTATCCCCCGGGCTTCAAGAGTCTCTTCTAAAATCTCCCCCGGATGAATAGCATAGTCGGGGGTATATTGATTCAGTGCTGTTGTGGCCATTAATGATAGTCCTCTACTCCAAGAATTTTGATTGCTGTTATTTGGGTTAAGTCAATTCCGCCATCGTCCTTTCTTGGTAATAGCTCATGGTCCGGTTTGAAGATGAGACGATAAGGATGTTTTAAATCGACTGCGAATTGACCGTTGCGTTTTCCGCTGAGTTCATGTCTTCGTTCAGGTTTTGTATGCGGCACTTCAGCCAATACCGGTGCTGCTCTAAGTACTGCCATGCGGCGCATTATCAAATGTGCTTTCTCTGTTCCGAGTTCCTTTTTCAGCTCTTTTTCAGAATTAAAGACCTTCTTAAGAGTTTTATTTCTGAAAGCTATATCCATTCTTTAAAATATCCTTTACCAGACAGGTAAAACGTTTTCAAGCTAAAAAATGCATGGCCTCTGTCCGTGTCATTCAACTGCAAACGCTTTACTTAAAAATCTATCCAGCACGTCCGTCTTTGTTTCGTCTTTCTGCTCGGGTCTGAGATTGAATTTGTTCAGCCTTAAAAAGCGGTAGCCATAGCTTTCAAGCTCTATCTGGCGGCTGATGTCATAATCAAGGTACTCCTGGGAAAAATTATGTCTGGTTACGATATCCGGGTTTTTTGTGTGGTATTCGACGCCGTCATATTCGAGGATCAGGGTCTGCTCTTTACCTCCTTTTGAAAAGGTCATGAGAAAGTCCACCCTGTATTTCGGTATCTGCCTGGCGTATTCGGCCCGGATGTATTCGCCTATCTTGAACTGGGGAATGATCTTGACAAATTCCCTGTGTGTTTTTACGAAACTCGTGCTGATTAGAAGATTGTACAGGTCTTTTTCCGCCGGAGAATCAAAGATTGCAGTGTCTTCTATGAAAAAATCATTCTTCTTGTTTTCTTCAAGGAGCTTTTCATAATGTTTTAAGGCATCACCGAGCCGGGTTTTACTGTATTTGTTGATCGGCATGCTGTGAACAAAGATCATGGTATCCCTGGGGCGGCTGAATCCCACATTGAGTCGCTGCATCTTTAATTTTCTGGGGTTATCCGCCGTACCGCCTGTGACCGGATAGATGCCTCCCAGATCAGCGTTGCCATACTTGCTGTCTTCCACGAGGGAGTAGTAAACAATATCGCGTTCTTCGCCTTGCACGTCTCCCACAAACCATACGGCCATATCGTGGTTCTTTTTCAGCTCGGGCATGTTGAGCTTTTCGTTCAATGCCTGCTCCATTCTTGCCTGCTGATCTTTGAAAGAGGTAATAATGCCGACACTCCCCTTAAAGCCGTTTTCAATCCTCGACGTTAAATCATCGATAATGGCATCGATTTCATCGAGGTTTACATTACTGCCTGAATTGCCTTTTGTTTCCACCGGGATAAACTGCAAGACCTCGCCTATCGGTTTGGTGCGGATGCGGTTGACATTGAGATCCAGCATGGCGGGCTTGTAGAAGACCTCATTTGAATAGTCGATGATTTCACGGAAGCTCCGGTAATGTTCACGGAGGGAAGTGGTGTAATTCGCGATAGCCCTGGCAAAACTCAGTGTCGATGTGCGGATGCTAAAGGTTTTGAGCCACAGGATGGCGCCGGCGTTATCCTGCAAGGGGCGTAATACGGATTCGGCTTCCTGTTCGTCTTCATCTATCTCTCTGGAAATTTCCTGAATCAGCTCATTTTCTTCCTGAGCTGTTGCCGATATGTTGTAATCATCCTGATAGGCATTGACGATATCCCTGAAGTAACCGGAGGAATATTTTGAGTTCACGTTAATTGCGCCGACAGCTCCGTACTGGTACTCATCACCAAAGACAACAACCTGTTTTGCACGCAGTACAAGGGAGATCGACTCGGCAATAGAGACCTGAGATGCCTCATCGATAACAAGAAGATCAATCAGATCTTCATCCATCGGAAAGTGCTTCGATATCATGTCGGGTTCGGCAATAATACCCGATATGTTTTCCAACAACACACGGGCCTGCGCACTCGTCAACCTTTTTCCCCCGTTGAAGGAAACCTTAATTTTGGCAATATCTCCAAGGAAATTGTTGAGATTCTTCAATCGAAGGTCGTTCTGATATTCAATCCGTTTCTGCCTGATCGCATAAAACGCGTCAAGATCTTCATTTTTAAGTGATTCAAGCCCCGTTGTTTTTGAAAGCCTGTAGTGCAATTGAACCCATGCCCAGATATCGGTTTCAATCCCCGCGAGGTTGTTGAGGCGGGAAAGGAGACTTAGCTTCTTCTCCGTGATTTGCAGTCTGGCAAGGATTGTTCCATAGTTTTCAAACAGCCATGTGATGGAATTGAAAAGATCCGCATCAACCTTTTGGAGTGCATCCTTCACTCCGTCAAGGGTTTCGTAAACCGCGGAAATGCTTATCTCTTTATTCTCACTGACTTCCCGGTATTCGTCGATAATATCCCTGTGTTTCTTCAAAGAGACGGCCTTTTGAAGAGCTGAAATTCCGTCACACGCCATATCCAGCGTAAGTTCGCCTGCAGGCGCATTTTTTAAACGCTCAATTTCTTCAAGAATCCGGCTGTGTTTCAGGCTTTTTAAAGATTTGACTAATCGCGCCAGATCCTTTTTGTCGGGAGATTTCCGGAACAACTTTTTGAAAAACGCGCTGGGGATATCGCCGGACTGTAGTGCGGAAATCGGTATATCCTTTTTGAAAGATTTTGCGGATGTTTCGATCAGGTCGATAAAAGACCCGGGGATTTCAGTCAGGATTGTCTCAAAGTCAGAATTCTCGCCGGATTGAATGTTGATTTCTTCGCAGGCATTAAGAAATATCGGGATATCTTTGCGTCGCTTTAGAAGGAAATTGAGCGCGGGCAGGCTGATATCACTGAAATTATCTATACTCGAATCTTCCGCAAACCCCTGTATTTTTTCAAAATCGATTATTGTCGAACTGTCGATCCCGGGAAGTGACAAGTCTTCCGCGGAAAACCCTCCGGAGCTGACGAGATTGTTCTGTGTTTGCTCAAATTCAAACAGATTATGAATGTTCCCCCGGTATTCATCGGATGAAGAGAGCTGTTTTTCCAGCTTACCGGCAACATCCCTTTTTAACTCTTTTTCATCCTGTTCGGCGGCCTGTTCGTTATAGTCATTGGCGCGGCCGGCTGCGGCGTTTATCACCGCGTTTTGAAGAGAGTTCTCAAGACCGTTTATTGATCTGCCGTTTTTGGACAGCCTGATGATCGATGGTTTGGCTTTTGGGTGAAGGTTTCGGAATTTGTCCGTGAGCATCCGGTCGATCACATCAAGAGCCTGTTTTTTATGGGATGTTATTACAATGGATTTTCTTTCCTGATTGGCCCAATAGGCAATCGCGGCAATCGTATGAGATTTTCCCGTTCCGGGAGGACCGTCAACGACAACGATTTTATTTTTTGGATTGTTAAGGGCAAGGAGAATTCTCCTCTGGGAAGCATTCAGATTTAACGGGTTGTCAGAGATGTATCTGCCCGCGCTTTTGAGCGGATATCTCTCTTTGAATTCATTATCCACCTTGTCCTGTGTGTTTTCCACGTTACCGCCGATATAATCCGAGATAAAATCGACGAATTTACTTTTCCCTCCCGATTCAAGATGCGTCATGATCTCCGAATAGTCCAGGAGCTTTTTGTTTTCGTTCCGGACAACTTGAAACCCGATACGGCATTTAATGTCCGGATAAACTTCTTTTGGGGCTTTAATCGGCCTGAAATGAGGCTCCAGCACAAAAGGCTCATTCCAGCCGTACTGAGCCTGCAGGAACACCTCTAGCCCGCCAAGATTGGAAGCGGCGTTATTGAGGGTTGAAGACCGCGGGGTGGTAAGAACTGCCGGGAATTTGAAATAATTAACCGCCGGTGTATTGATCAGTAAAAGATCCCGGCCAAAGGAAACCACGACCTCCTTATTGCCGGGGGCCAGAGTGACCTCTACGAAATATATGGGATACCCTTCGCCGGTATTTTTATCGTTCCTTTTGTGCAGTTCGTGAAAGAATAAATAGATTGTCCCGACGGTGTTATACCGTGCGTATTTTTGAATACTGGTAAACAGGTCATATAAGACTATGTCATCTATGGCTTCCTTGAAATGGTTTTTGACACTTTCATAATATTCTTCCCCGGTTCGATTATCGCGGGCGATAGCCTGAAGCGCGTCAAAATGCTTTTTCAGGTAATTGGCCGAGTTGAAGGTTGAAGGCGGGACATGCTCGATGCCAAGATCCTCCTTAAGTCGGTTTATCTTTTTTTCCTGCAATTCTACGAGGATGAGCTCAATCTGCTTTCTGAGCGCAAGATTGTATTTGCGGCAGCCGTCAATAAATGCCTGCTTATTCTGCCTGTCAATTTCTTCTTCAGAAATGCTTGCGTTATCATCCGGCTGGATGCCTTTTTCTGTATCAGCAGGAAGCTTGTTCTGCTCAGCTATTTTCCGGCGTTCTTGCTCAATGAATCCCTCAAGATATTCCGCGCCAAACTTGTTTGAAAGAGCCTTATCAATCTCCGGAAGAATTTCACTACCGGAAAGCGTGAGAACATGCTCATTGCTTCTTACACTAAGCAGCGTTCTGTCTCCGGTCTTTATCTTTTCTAAAAGTGTATCCTGGAAGTCCTGGAATATTGCCAGATCGAGGGTCAGCTCATTATTTGTCCACCGGTAATTTATAAGGGTTCTGAAATTAAATCTCGTCTCGGTAAATGCAGCGAAGTAATTGAGGATGTTGGTGGAAAGTTTATTTGCTTTTTTCAGGTTGTTTATTGGCATGTCCTCGACCCATTCCTTAACGAACCGATTTCACCGACATCAAAAGATCTATAATTTTGTAAGTATATCGGAACTATATCTAAACTTATACTATTTTACAACTTAATAAGGATTCTGAAGGCAAAGAAATGTACGACTTGTATAAAAAACCATTATAAAAATATCGAGAATTTAGATCAATTTGATAGTGGGGTTATCGACATTTGCGGTGATTAAAACAAATCAAAAGGAAGTTATCGGTGTGAAAAAGCAGCCACCGCTCGATTCTGCCTGTGTAACTGAAATGGCTGGTTATCCTCAAATTTCTTCAAAGTTCATGCAGCTTTAATTCTTTTGAGGCTCTTAAGGTCAGTTCTCTGCTGCACTTTCCACAAATCATATTGTAGCTGTAACTTTAGCCAGCCTTCCGGAGATCGACCAAATACTTTCGAGAGCCTGAGAGACATTTCAGGGCTAATTCCTGATCGGCCGTTCAACAAAGAAGAAAAAGTTTTTCTGGTAACCCCCAAAGATTTTGCTGCATCTGTGACCGATAGATCCAGAGCTTCAACGCAAAATTCCCTTATAATGCCTCCCGGGTGAGGGGGATTGTACATTCTCATGACAAACTCCTATTAATGATAATCCTCATAATTAATGTCAATAACATCTCCATCAATGATTTTGAAAGTAACACGCCAACTTCCGCTTACATTGACAGCATATGTTCCTTTTCTGTCTCCTTTTAATTCATGTAACTTGAGGCCTGGCAGATCCATGTCCTCAACAGTTTCAGTTGTTTCAAGAAGTGCAAGAATTCGTCTAAGCCTTGTTTCGTGCTGTGGCTGAATACCTGAAACAATCCCGGATTCAAACAATTTCTTTAAACCTCTGTGTTTGAATTTGGTAATCATGAATTTAAGTGTAACGTATTCCGTATCAGGTTGCAAGTATTATTTGGATCTCAGTTATCAGGAGGACAATGGAAGAAAAAGGGGTAGCCTGATGATGGCTAACCCCTTTATTTTCATGGCTGGGAGACCAGGATTCGAACCTGGATTCACGGAGTCAGAGTCCGTTGTCCTGCCGTTGAACGATCTCCCAGTAGCTTAGTGATTCATGTAATTCTCCCCGCCCGCAGGGCGGGGCATGCGGGGTGCGTTCCCGGTCAATCAAAAGGGAAAACACCTCTCGTCCCCGGTAAATCGGACGGCACGTTTAATACCACCAACTCATTTTATTATCAACAAAATTTTTCTCTGTTTGCTTCCGGGAGGCCGTCACACTTAGTCGTTCTTTGGGGCACTGTAAAAGCTGTTATCATCAACCAGGCGGGTGATTTTAGGTTTCGCGCCGCAGACGGGGCAATGGGGATCCTTGTCTAACCCGACTATCTGAAAACTCATATTCAGTGCATCGTACAGCAACAGTTTTCCTATCAGCGGCACACCAGCACCGAGAATTAACTTGAGAGTCTCAGACGCCTGTATCGTTCCCACTGTGCCCGGCAATACACTGAAGACACCGGTATCAGCGGTATTCACGATTAAATCCGGTGGAGGCGGCTCGGGAAACAAACACCTGTAGCATGGCCCTTTTTGAGCACCGAAGACGCTCGCCTGTCCTTCAAAGCGATAGACAGCTCCATAGACGTAAGTTCTGCCGGTTAGCACACACAGGTCATTGATCAGATACCGTGTATGGAAATTATCCGTCCCATCAACCAGAATAGTATAATCCCCGGCAATCTTCTCTGCATTATCGGAGTTAAAACTTTCCGTATAGATATCAACGTGGATGTGCGGGTTGAGGCGAAGCATCCTTTCCCTGGCGGATTCGGCCTTGAGCCGGCCAATCATAGCCGTATCATGGATGACCTGCCGCTGAAGATTGGAGATGTCGACTGTTTCGGGATCGACGATACCAATGCGCGCCCTATGCCTGCCGCAGCGAGATACAGCGCTACCGGTGAACCAAGCCCTCCGGCACCGACAACGAGGACCGATGCCGCCTTCAATTTACGCTGCCCTTCCGGACCTATCTCGGGGAGGGCTATAGTACGGGCATAGCGACGAGTTTCTTCCTCTGTAAGAGTGGGCTGCATCTCTTTTCTCAACGAATCAATCTTGATGCACTCGTAAAAAATCAGTTTTTGTCACCCTGAATCATGTCCTGAACTTGTTTCAGGATCATTCAGGGTCTCTAACTTGTTTAAATGTTTAGATGCTGAAACAAGTTCAGCATGACAAATGATATATTTTGAAACTTTTTACGAGACTGTCAATCTTATTTTTTATATGAATGGTGAAGACCGTGATCTTCATGTCCGTCCAATGCATCTCTCATCTCTTCCGTAACGGAGGCACCGTGCCTGTATTGGAATGGCCACATACTCTGCTGGTGGAAGAACGCGACACGGTCTTTATTTTTAAGGGTGGTTTTCATGTCCGGCTGAAGCCCGGGCATGGAACTCAATTTACCATTGATAAAGGTGATCCCTCTTTCCTTTGTTGTCATGTTCAATTTCGCCAGGAGGTCACCTATCGTCGTTCCCACCGGAACATTAAACTGCACATGAGCATAGCTGCCCTGAGAAGCCTCACCCGCAAACCGTGCCAGGTCACCGTATAACCAGACATCTACAGCTATAGTTTCCATACGCTACCCACCACCAATCGGCGGAAAAATACCCATTTCATCTCCCGATTCGAGGAGCCAATCCAGCGGCCTGATCCGTCCATTGACAAACGCTATCTTCACTTCTCTTGCAGGTATTTTCAGCTTTTCAACTAAGTTTGACACAGAGGCACCATCGGATAATTCAATCTCAACCGGAGTACCAGCAGAAACCCCGGGAATGTAGCGACACAATGTCGCGTATATTCTAACTTTGACCCGCATGGCCCTCACAGACGGAAAAGCTGGACAGGTTGTGGTTTCCCTGCCCAGCTTTTTAATGATCTACAATTCTCCATATACCGAGTCAAGTTCGCTTTCCGGCACATCAAAGACGACATTGTGAGGAGGCAACGGTTCAAACGTCATGAACTCCGGTAGACGGTCAGCTTCTTTACCGAAACCGGCTGCTTCATTAAACGCCCGTTCCTTCTTCAAGACTTCCGTGCCATATGCGACGATATCGTCCGCCGACCATTTTGTCCCCAGAACTCCATTGCACTCTTCGATCATGCCCTCGTAACCGGAAGCAATATCGAGAATCGCAAAGGCGGTAAAAAGACAATGACCTGAAGAGTCAATAAAGGCTGTCGTTGCCTGGAAAGCCCTGCTCAAGGCCGCCTTACCTTCTATTGAAAGCGGATCCTGTTTTCCCATCACCCCGATAATCTCCGGTGCAATAGTGTATCCTGCGGTATGGTCCGCTCCCATCGTACTGGTAGCATAGGTGATACCTATACCCTTCACCGCTCGCGGTTCATAAGCCGGCATACTCTGCCCCTTCACCACCGGCACACGAGAAACACCGAACGCCTTACCGGCGAGTTCAGTACCGCCGCCCAGCACGCGTCCGAGAGGAGATCCCTTGCCCATTTCCTTGATCAACTTAATAGCGCCCTTGCTGTCTCCAAAGGGAATGACACCGGCCTCCATTACAACACCAATAGTTCCTCCGGTTTCTATTGTATCGAGTCCATATCCATTGCAGAGATCTACCATAGTCGCGATATCATCCAGGTTGTCGATACCGCAGTTGGCGCCGAATGCCCAGTCGGACTCGTACTCCACGCACGACGCATGTTCGGTCCCATCGGCTTTATACCACGTATTAGAACACTGAATAGTGCAACCCGGACTGCAGGCATGGTTGTAGACCTCCTTCCCAAGCCGTTCTTTGTTTCCCTCGAAGATTGCTTCACCTCCGATCTTTGCCGCACCCTCGAAACGCCCGCTGGAGAAATTGCGGGTCGGCAATCCTCCCGCTTCGTTCAAAATATTGATGAGAACAGCCGTCCCGTAAGTGTTAAGTGCTCCTTTGGGTTTCGTAACGTCATGGGTCTGCAACGCATCAAGCATCTTTTTACGGCCTTCATCGAACAGCACTTTATCGGCAATATTAACGCCCGGGGCGCCGGCCGAATTGAGCACGATAAACTTGAGGCCCTTGCTGCCCATTACGGAACCCAGGCCGCCGCGCCCTGAATATCTGCTTGGGCGCTTTGCCAGATCGTTGTATACAACCCCTGCGTTGCAGTATCCGTGTTCTCCGGCCATACCGCAACCGGCAATGGAAATACCCTTGCCGAATTGCTTATAAACCTTTGGAAATACTTTGTAGAGATTCTTTCCGGTGTATTTTGCGGCATCGAAGAATTCTACTTTCGGTTTTCCGGCAGCGGTATCCCATGTAACGTGTGCTCCCAAAAATTTCTTGTTTTCCTTGGGTTTGCCTTCAACCACCAGAGCCTTGATCTGCATTCTCGCAAGATCTGATGCCCATGAGCTACCTGCATTAGATTCTTTTATAGTACCGGTAAGCGGTGATTTTGCACCCACCGATACACGAGACGAAGTCGGCGAGACCGTACCGGTTACTATTCCAGATGAAAATATGAGCTTGTTATTGGGACCAAGTGGATGGCACAGCGGGGGAACTTCATCAGAGACCAGGGTTGATGTCATTGCTCGTCCAGCAAGGGTTTCGTAGTCTGGAGGTGATTCCTCAAGCCGGTAGCTGGCATCGTTCATATTAATTCTTAAAATCCACATGACTATTCCTCCTTTATATAGTTTTCATGTCATGTTCTAACGATTAAATCATACGATACCTTATTCTTACATTATCTTAGATTCGTTTCTCTTTTCACCTCCCTTCAAATGAACCGCTGTAGGGTGAAAATGTGTTACTTAATGACAGATTTCAGGACCTCATGGATAATTCTCAACTATACACGAGGAAACTGTTGTTCTGTGTTAAAAATAACATAAGAAAGTGAGCAATGTCAAAAGAAAAGTAGGTGACCATGTTATGAAAGAGTCTCCGGTCGGCTTTTTCAGACTGCTTTCTTTAGTTTGATAATCCCTGGTATTTATCTTCTATTCCGCAAGGTATATAATTTTCGATAGTTCCCCCAGGTCATCCCCGACCTGTAGCATCTGCGCGAAATCGTCGGAGTCTTCCATAAGCGGCACGTTGTTGACGAACAAAACAACCAGCTTGCGGCCGCTCGATGCCGTCAGGTACCCTGCCATTCCCTTCACCCGGAGTGTTATCCGTTGAGTCAAAAGATCCACAATAGGGAAAGTACCCGTTTTTGCGTGCATCTTGCCCCGGGCGGGACTGTCATGGGGAACCGTGTGAGCCAGCGTTCCATCAACGCCGAGTATAGGTAATGCGTCGTAGAAAGCTTTGGAATAGGGGCGAGTCGCCACATATCTGAGAAGCTGAACCGTTGACTTCGGGGTAACAAGATCTGCCGGATCTCCCCCCGCGCCGTCAGACAGCGAGATGACTTTCACGTCCAGTCCGGCCTTTTCCAGAAAAACCCGTTCGATGGCCATGCCATCGTCGAATGTCCGTTTGCCGTGTTTGGCGGCGACCAGGAGCGGTGTGCTATCGGCACCCAGATTGTGACTGACCTTAAGAATCAATTTGACTGTTTCCGAATAGGGGGGTGATGTGAATAATGCCACCCGGGACATTGTCTTGTATGCGTCCACGTTCGGTAACAATCCCGATGGATTTTTGCCGAGGGGCGGGGTTTTTATTTTAACACCCGCACGCTGGAGTGCCTCGATGAACAATGTCCGGGCAAAGGAAGCCCGGTCTTTATCGACATGCCAGATGCGAATCGAAGGTTTATGGTTTGCCGGCATCCGCCCGGCGACGATGATGCGGTCCAGTCCTCCCGATGTAATGGAAATTTGGGGAGATTCCGTTGCGGCAACCGTTTTTACTTTGGCGTCTATCCGGTATGCCGAGGTCCGGGGCCGCCACTTGACGGATGCTGCCCTTCCCGGTTTAGTCGGCGTGATCACGAAGTCAAAGACGTCTTCATTGACGGGAATGGGGGTTCTCACCAGTCCGTACCAAGTCTGACTGGTTTCAAAGAAACGATCGTCGACAAGCACCTCCCCGGTAACCCCTTTGATGCCTGAAGCGGCTACCTGCCGTGCCAGGCTGTTGATTCCCGCAAGAGGGTCCTGCTCGGTCAAAACCGCCGACATCGCTCCATCCCGGCCTGCTGCCAGATGATCCACTGCGGTAACAGGGATTCGACCGTCAGCACCGGTCCGTCCTCCGAAGGTCAGATCACCACTCGCCACAAGGATGAGATCACCCTTCAACGTTCCTGTAGCATCAACAGATCCCCGACGGTAGACGGGAGTTTTGAAGCGGTAATCCGCTCCGAAAGTATCCAGGGCCGTGGCCATTGTAAATAATTTGGTTGTGGATGCTGGGGAAAATAATTTATTGGCATTGTGTTCGTAGATCGTTTCCCCGGATTTGAGATCGGCCACAAGGATACCCCAGTGTGAATGCTGATAGCGGGAACTGTCGATTACGGCCCGTATGCCGGGAGAGAGTTTTTCGCCTGCATACAATGATCCTGGAATGGTAAAAAGAAAGACAAGTAGTGTGCAAATAAAAAATCTGACCAAATAAAACATAACATCCCCCTTTCTCATGGGCAGTGCATCACCCAAAAAACAAAGGTAAACGGCTATTATTTAATAACGGGATAGGACGGACGTTTCATTTTATTCGGCGGATTTTTCAGTATTTTCCCGTTTTTCTCCTTCTGCTCTCAATGCGTTGTCATTACATCGACGGGGTAAGTTCGATGACTGTTTTATATATCATTACTAAATTCTTTGACACAGAAGCTACTTCGCTTTACCGGCCGTTGAATCGGTCAGTCTTTTGAATATCATCATGTCGTTCATCTTCATTTCGGATACCTTGCCTTGGCTATTGATCCCGAAAGTGAAGAAGGTCGGCCCCAATCTCGCTCCGGCGACACGATCGCGGCAGGTACCCCGGAATGTGTCGTAGTCCCAGTGTGACAGATCGTTGACAAGTATTGAACTTAAACGCAGAACAAGGCGGTTTTTTTCCAGGGAGATCCTGACTTTGCCATACACCTCGTTCTCGTACATGCCTGCATAAGCGGTGAGCGGAAGCGACGGTTTTGTTCCCTGAACACGGGATGCCTCCAATCCTTTTAGGGCCTTCGCCAATTTCTCTTCCAGCTTTTTTCGATTTTCCATGTAAATGGCGTTCCAATCCTTCGGCACCCGCTCAAGCAACACATCCAGCGCCCTCAGGAACACCACATCGGAGAGATGATGGCCCTCGCGGTTCGTAAGAACAACAGCCCCCACCTTTTTTTCAGGGAGAAATCCAATAACAGCATATATTCCGTCAATCTGGCCGTTATGATAGACGCAGGGTTCACCGTCGTAATCGATGAAAACCCAGCTCAGACAATAGTTAAATTGACGTCCCCAGGGAAAGACGCCCTTGAAACCGGGGTTAAACGGAATGGGAGTATGAGGTCTGTGTGTCTCTTCAATTACCGCCGCCTCAGCGATTTCTCTGCCGCCCAGCTTGCCATTATTGAGCTGAAACCGGAGCCATTTGGACATATCCCTGATGCTCGCATTGACCGACCCGGCAGGCCCGATATTGTCAATGTTCCTGAAAGGAACAGGGGCAATCCTGCCGTCCATCTCCATGTGAGGTTTTGCCACATTGCCGAGTTTCTGTAAATCCCGCACGCTGGTGGAACTGCGGGTCATGCCGAGAGGGTTGAAGATGCGCTCTTTCACGAAGGCGTCCCAGCTCATCCCTGTTACGGCAGGGACAACCTGACCGGCCGTAAGAAACATGCAGTTGCGATAGGCATACTGTGATCGAAAACTGGATTCCGGCTTGATGTAGCGAAGCCTCCGGACAATCTCATCCCGGTCATTGTCGGTAGCATACCAGAGAAATTCACTCACTTCCGACAGGCCGCCCCGGTTGCAGAGGAGATCTCGAATAGTGATCTCGCGGGTCACCCAGGAATCATACATCTGAAAGCCTTTGAGGCGGTCGATGACAGGGTCATCCCAGGAGAGTTTCCCGTCCTGTACCAGAAGGCCTATGGACGTCGACGTAAAGGCCTTTGAAGCGGAACCGATGGGGAAGACCGTATTTTCGTCGACTCCCTGATTTTTGCCGATTTCCCGGACACCGTATCCCTTAATATAGACCACCGTATCACCTTTTACGAGGGCGACCGCGAGACCGGGAACCTTCCATTGTTTCATGGTTTTTTTGATATAGGCATCAAGTTCCGGGATTCCATACACCTGTGCATGTACCGATGCCGGTACCAGGGCCCATGTCATAAAGAGTAGAAAAATCAACCCGATTATGCTTCGACGCAAAATTTTATTCATGATTCTCCTCCTTGTCCCTGATATTTACTTTCTACGAATAAAACACCCGTTTCTTCCCTTGAGATCAAGGCTCTTTAGTTGAATGATAACCGGTTGTCGGTCAGGTCTTCGCTATTCTGCGATGTATATGGTTTCGGCAAGCGTTCCCAGATCGTTCCCGACCTGTACTATGTCATTCAGTTCCTTTAGGGGAACATTGTTAACGTAGACGGCAAAGGCGAGCTTCCGGCCGCTTGCGGCGGTCATGTACCCTGCCAGCCCCTTGACGAGGAGCAGGGGGCGGAGATTCAGAAGGTCTCCCGTGACTATCGTACCGGTCTTGGCATGCACCTTACCCCGGGCGGGACTGTCGGGAGGTACATTATGTGCCAGGGATCCGTCCACGCCGAGTATGGGCAGTGCGTCATGGTAGGCGGTGAAATTACGATTCCCCGTCATATATCGCAGAAGCTGAACGACGGCCTGGGGCGTTACAAGATCGCTCCGATCACCCCCTTCTCCGTCGGAAAGAGAGATTGTCGTCACGTTGACCCCGGCCAGTTCCAGGAAACCCCGTTCCAGGGCCATTCCCTCCTCGAAGGTTCTCTTGCCGTTTTTAGCCGCCACCAAAAGCGGCGTTATGTCGGCACCGAGGTTGTGGCTTACCTTAAGGATCAGCTTAACCTGCTCCGAATAGGGTGGAGACTTGAAGAGCGCAACCCGGTTCTTCGATGCATAGGCATTTCTTGCGGGGAGACGCTCCGAGGGGTTTTTCCCGAGTGAGCCTGCTTTGACGGTAACCCCTTCCCGCTTCAACGCCTCGATGAGAAGTGTTCTTGCAAATGAAGACGGCTCTTTTACCTGCCATACACGGATAAAAGGATTCCCTTCAGCCGGCACTGACCCTTCCACGGTAATAATATGGGGCCCGCCGGAGGTGATTGCAATCTGCGGGGATTCGGTTTTGGCAACCGTTTTTACCTGAGATTTCACCGTATAGAAAGCAGTTCGAGGCCGCCAGTCGACGGTTGCGGCCATACCGGGAGTAGTCGGTGTAATCACGAAGTCAATCAGGTTATCGTTAACGGTGATGGGGGTTCTTACAAATTCTTTTCCATCCGAGCTTATTTCAAACAGGCGGTCATCGATGATCACGTCCCCGTTCACTCTTTTGATACCGGAGGCCGCCACCTGCCGGGCCAGATTGTTGATCCCCGCCAGGGGATCCTGTCTGGTAAGCACCGCCGACAGCGGTCCGTCCATCCCGGCATCGGTATGATCCATCCCCGTGTATGCGATGTGTCCTTCGGCATCCGTTCGTCCTCCCATCGTCAAATCGCCGCTTGCCACGAGGATCAGGTTGCCTTCCAGTATTCCTTTGTTATTGACGGGTGCCGTGCGATAGACCGGTGTTTCAAATCTGTAACCGGCCCCCAGTGCATCCAGCCCCGCGGCCATGGAAAACAGTTTTGTCGTCGACGCGGGGCCGAACAGTTTGTCGGCATTGAGTTCATAGATCGTTTTCCCGGACTTGAGGTCGGAAACCAGGATTCCCCAGTGAGATTGTTTGTAGTTGGCTCCGTTGATGAGGGATTTAATGTCTTGGGAGAGTTTCGTCTCAGCGTGAAGCATTACGGGTAACGCAATAAGCATTCCGATTATTATCGAAATAGATATCCTGCTTATAGAACGCATAGCTGGATCCTTTCTTAATTGTTACGGTTACTGGTTGACCGGCAGCGTGAGGAGTGGCTGTGCCGTTTTGAGCTCTCCCGCCTGTAGAGAAATGAGCGTTCCCACCAGTACGAAGTATGCCTTGGACCTGACATCATCATCGGCAATGTAGTACCACGCGTTACGGTAGAAAACTGCTGTGTACGCATACTTCGGCCGGGTTTTACTGGTTCGTACGGCAATGAGCCCCTGATGCAGACCTTTCCGGTTCATTATGTCAGCCCTGAGATGTTTATATTTCTGTATGAGACCCCTCTCTTCATCTTTTTCGGGCACCTCCACATTGCGCGCAAGATCATAGAGGACTCCGAAACAACTCTTAAACTTGATGGTAACTTCGTCGTGCCTTTTATTTTTATTAAGGCTGGCAGTAAGATCCCTAACCGGTGTCAGTTTGATACTTGAGATGATCTTACCGTACGGAGCATTTATCCTCTCGGGATTGATGCCAAGAAGCTTCTCGACTTTGTCGGCTTCCTCAGGCCCGGCATATCGTAACTGCATAATGCCCTTCCCTTCCTTATCGGAACCGACGAACTCAAGATCACCGCGCGATTGCATCTGGAGAAATATATCTGCAAGATCGAGAAATTTACGATAGGGCTCGGCTATGCCCTTCGTCATGCCGGGCTCGAAATTGTGAAGTTCACCGATCCGGTCCACGACGGTCCACATAAGAGAGCTGATACTCCAACCTGCTCGTGTGAGGAGCAAAAAACGATTCAGGTTGATTTCCTCCATAAGCTGCTTCAGCGCTTGCTCTCCCTGGACAGGGGTGTACGTAATGGTCGGTTTTTCGCCATAATCGGCGCCGAGACCCGAATTTAAAGCATTAGCATATACACTACTTCTCGTTTCGTATAGGAATCCGGACAGGGACGCATTGACGGTGTAGCTGAATGACGATGAAATGGAACCCACCTGAAGGAAAAAGAGTGGTTCGTAGTACTTTGCCCGAACAAGATTGATCAGTAGTTCTTCATTATTGCTTTTCTGGATACTCATGTTATAGGCAAGGCGATTCCCCTTGAGGGCCTTTGGCCCAAGAGAACATCCAGTCATGATTGAACATAATAGAATTGCGAAAAACAGCCATTTCAAATTTATCTTTAACTCCATAGTGTTCTTTCCTTCCCTAAATGAGCCTTTCAGGTCTATGTTTCTCAGTTAACTTCGCATCTGATGCAGGCATGCGATACCAGCAAGGATACCGTAGTGCATCTTATCATTTGTAAATAAGCGCTATGCTTTAGGATAAATCCCCTCTTTTAGAGAATTTGTCTTTTGTTATGTCGGAAATGATCCCGTATCGGCATTATTCACATGAAATGCAAATAATAAAATTCAGATTATCAAAATGAAATACGGCGTCTTCACTAAACCAGGAAGTAGAAACGTATTTTTAAGAGGAACCGTACTATTTAACAGGGCAAAAATAGCAGTAGTGACTTATAGTCTGTTGTTTTGTTTATTATATGACGGTAAGTAAAGTCAAGTATAAAGAAAATGGTCGAGGAAACTCTGTATAGGTTGGATTTTGGTACGATTCAAACCATAACGCCTTATAAATGTGAATATCCTCACCCACAGGGCAGGGCTTGCGGGTGGGTTCCCGGTGAGGGTGGAGATTTTTTACGGACATTTATCTATATCAGTGCCAGACTGTCGGCAACGGCCATGCCGGCTAAGGTCGGTTTCAGGCGGCCGTCTTCTATTTCCACGAGTCCTCTTTCCGCGAGCAGGGATATCGTTTCCGCCTTTTCCAATACGAGATCGTATCCGTAGCGCAGCTTGTACTCCTCAAAGCGGATCCCCCTTTTCGTCCGCAGTCCTAAAAAAAGGGCCTCCAGGCGCAGATGTTCATCGGCCAGCGTTTCCGAAGCAGCCACCGGCGGTGTTTTTCTTTTCAAATCTTCGACATAGGCTTCAATAGATCGGTGATTCGACCACCGTCTGCACCCGTCAAAAGAGTGCGCCGCCGGTCCCAGACCAAGATAAGGCGTATGATCCCAGTATTTTTGGTTGTGTCGCGATTGAAGCTCCACATTTCTTGCAAAACTGGACACCTCGTAGTGGATGTAGCCCGCCTTCTCAATGATTCCCGACGTCTGGAAGAAAAAGTCGGCCAGGATTTCCTCGTCCGGCATCGAGATTTCCCCCTTCGCCTGTCCGATGCCGAGGGGGGTGTCGGGTTCAACGGTAAGCTGGTAGCAGCTAAGGTGCGCCGGATTGAAGGAGAGGGCGAGGTTAAGGGTATCCGTCCAGGAGGTGATTTCCTGCCCCGGCACGCCGTAGATAAGGTCCATGCCGATATTGTCAAATCCCGCTCTTTCCGAGGCCGTAAGCGCCGAGAGGGCCTGACGGCGATTATGCCTCCTTCCCAGGAATTTCAGGATATCGTCGTCAAAGGATTGGACGCCGATGTTGATGCGGTTGATTCCCAGGTTGCGCAATGCCTTGAGGCCGGTAAGATCGATATCCGCCGGATTCACTTCTACTGTAATTTCTGCTTGGGAATCAACGGTGAACTTGTTTGCCGCCACGTCCAGGATAGCTCCCAGGTCTTTTACTGAAAGGACCGAAGGTGTGCCGCCACCGATGTAGACGGTATCGAACCCGGAAAATTCCGTCCGGTAAATGTCCATTTCCCGGCGGAGGGCATCAAAAAAATCTTCTGTCAGGTCGAGGGACGTTGTCGAATAGAAGCCGCAATAGAGGCACTTGCTGCGGCAGAAGGGGATGTGGATGTAAAGGCCGGGGGCATCCATACTTTTTTCTCCTCTTCTCAATTCCCCTCCCGACAGGGGAGGAACAAAGTTCCTTTTACGGAGGCGGCGTTATTCCTAATCGGCATCGGATTTTAGTACAGCGAGGAAGGCGCCCTGGGGAATGCTTACCGAGCCGATCATCTTCATACGTTTCTTGCCCTTCTTCTGTTTTTCCAGAAGTTTTCGCTTCCTCGTGATATCGCCGCCATAGCACTTTGCCGTGACATCCTTCCTGAAGGCGGAAATGGTCGTCCGCGCGATGATTTCGCCCCCGATCGCCCCCTGTATGGCAATTTTGAACATCTGCTTGGGAATCTCTTCCTTGAGCCGTTCGCAGGCATTAAGCGCCCGGGCACGGGCGCGTTCGCGGTGGGCGATCTGTGATAAGGCATCCACCTTGTCCCCGTTTACGAGGATGTCTACCAGCACCAGATTGCTGGGACGGTAATCGATCAGGTCGTAATCAAAAGAGCCGTAGCCCTGGGTGACGGATTTGAATTTATCGTAGAAATCAAAGATCACCTCGGCTAACGGCATTTCGTAGGTTAGCTCGACACGCTCCGGGGTAATGTAGTTGAGCGTGGAGTTCACACCGCGCTTCTCCATACACAGTTTCATGACAGATCCCAGGTACTTTTCGGGGAGCATCATGGAGGAGCGGATATAGGGTTCTTCCGAGCCGTCGATTGATCCTGGATCAGGGTAGTAGGATGGATTGTCCACATCCACGGTTGTCCCGTTTTTCAGTGTGAAGCGGTAGCGCACGCTGGGTATGGAAAGAATTATGGAAAGATCGTATTCTCTCTCCAGCCTTCCCTGAACGATTTCAAGGTGCAGAAGCCCCAGAAAGCCGCAGCGAAAACCCTGTCCCAGGGCTACTGAGGCGTCCTTCTGATAAACAAAGGAGGCATCGTTCAATATGTATTTTTCGAGCGAATCGGCCAGATCCTGATAGTCGTCGGAGTCTATGGGGTAGATGGAGGCGAAGACCACCGGTTTTACTTCCCGGAAACCGGGCAGCGGCTGGCTGCAGGGTCTGCCGTCGAGGGTGATCGTATCCCCGGCTCGTACATCGGAGACGGTTTTAACGCCGGCAATGATATAACCGACGTCGCCGGCTGAGAGGCAATCGCGCTTCTGCCGGGAAAGCAGGAACCGGCCAACCTCCTCGACCTTGTAAGTTGCATCATTGTACATGAAGCGGATGATATCCCCGCTTTTTACCGTCCCGTCGACGATACGGCAGTGGATCACCGTGCCGCGGAAGGAATCGTATTGAGCATCGAAAATAAGGGCGGCAAGGGGGCCTTCGGGATCGCCAGTTGGAGCTGGAATCCTCTCCACAATGGCCTCAAGGATGTCTTCTATCCCCGTTCCTTCTTTTGCCGAACATTGAAGATGGCTGTCCGGATCGAGCCCCAGTTCCCGGTCTATCTGCTCTATGACTCGATCGACGTCCGCTGACGGGAGGTCAATCTTATTGATGACGGGAATGATTTCGAGGTTGTGTTCCATCGCCAGGTAGAGATTGGCAAGTGTCTGGGCCTGCACTCCCTGGGCCGCATCGATCAGAAGAAGCACCCCCTCGCAGGAGGCTAAGGAACGGGAGACTTCATAAGAAAAATCTACATGGCCGGGGGTGTCGATGAGATTGAGCGTATATGCTGTACCGTCCCGCCCCTCGTAAGGGAGGGAAATCGCCTGGCTTTTGATGGTGATGCCCCTCTCCCGCTCGATATCCATATTATCGAGGATCTGGTTCTTGAATGTCCGGGCATCGGAAACACCCGTATATTGTATCAGCCGGTCGGCAAGAGTTGATTTCCCGTGGTCGATGTGAGCTATGATGCTGAAGTTGCGTATATTTTCCATTAAATCCTGGCCTTTATCCTTGATGGTCTCTTAAAAAGCCCAAAATCCCCTCCTCATTGACGGGGGAAAGATTCCCGGACTTTTTACGAAACGATCAACAATCAATAATTGGTGGCCGTCCTCAATAAAATCGGCTGAGTTCACTAACCGGAAGGGTCGCAGTTCCTGACGGTCGATGGTGTGAAAAGAGCGTTTAATACCACTAACGAATTCCTTTATCAATAGAAATTTTCCCCTTGCCCCTTTGGCTAATAGATTTCCCGGCGCAACGTAAACTTCAGGATTTACCCGCCTTTCTCTCCCTACAGTTACGAGTGTGAAGGAGATTAAAAAATATCAAAAATTGGTTTAATCTGATTACACAGCATCTCAAAACCTTCCGGATAAAGGGACTGCGCTCCGTCGCTGAGAGCTTCTTCCGGAGCGTGGTGCACTTCCACCATCAGTCCGTGAGCACCTACGGCAACAGCGGCACGGCTTAATGGAATCACCTGATCGCGACGTCCGGCGGCATGGCTGGGGTCGACTATGATGGGAAGATGGCTTTCCAGTTTCACGGCGGCGACAGCCGAAAGATCCAGCGTGTTCCGGCTGTGGTGGGAAAAGGTACGGATTCCCCGCTCACATAAAATAACCTGCGTGTTTCCGCCTTCCATGATGTATTCTGCCGCCATGAGCCATTCTTCAATAGTGGCAGCCATCCCGCGTTTGAGAAGAACCGGCTTTCGTGACTGTCCTGCTCGTCTGAGCAGACTGAAGTTTTGCATATTCCGTGCCCCGATCTGAGCTACATCGGCATATTCCTCAACTAATCCAAAAGTTTCCTTGTCTAAAACTTCTGTGACAACCGGCATTCCCGTATCTTCGCGCACCCTGGCCAGGATTTGCAGCCCTTTTTCACCAAGACCCTGAAATGAATAGGGCGACGTTCTCGGTTTGAAAGCCCCTCCCCTGAATAATTGCGCCCCGGCCTGTTTCACTTTCCGGGCGATGATTAAGCACTGCTCTTCGCTTTCAACCGCACAGGGGCCCGCGATGATGGTCAGATAAGCGTTGCCTATCTTAACATCTCCTACCTGTATAATGGTGTCTTCAGGCTGGAATTCACGGCTTACCAGTTTATACGGATGCGTGACGGGGATGACGTCCTTGACACCGGCCAGTCCCAGAAAATAAGAGGCATCAACGGCCCCTTCATTATGCAAGACACCGATAGCCGTTCGCTCTCCTCCCGGAATAGGGCGTGCCGTATACCCTTTTCCATGGATGGCTTTAACTACAGCGTCAATCTCTTCCGGTTTCGCCTTTTTACTCATTACAATTAACATAGTGTGCTCCTTTTCTTTTTAGTATGCCCCGATAACAGAAAAAGGGGATGCAGGTATTTCCCACAGCCCCTTCTTAACTTAAAAAAAAAGACCGTGGCCAGGAATGGCCACGGTCTTTGAAATACTATCATTTTGTATAATCAGGTCCCGACGGTCCACTCCTTCAAGGCATTATTCAACCACCAGCACCAGAAATAATTTTGATTCCCTGTAAGTTTACTCATTCTCAAATTCCTTATTCTTCAAACTTATCATGTACAATACAGAAACCTGCCTCCCATTGTCAAGAAACTTTTTCAAACAGTACCGTATCCCCCAAACCCACTTTATCAATTTCATGCCTGCAAGCAGTATTCAGTTTTTGATTTTGTAGCACAGTTGCATATATTAAGCAGATATCTGCACTTTGAAAATTAATTATATAGTTGTGATATTGAGTTCCTGTATTCAATTTATGTAAGGGCTTTGTCTCATTTAAGAAGAGTTATTGAAATTCCTTGACATTTCAAGGAATTTTGTTACCTATATAAAAGTTATTAAAGGTTAGAAGATGTCATATATTAACAAACAATAAATAATCTTTTCTTTTTAAATGAAAGAAGGATATAAAAATGGTAGCTAATCGGAACAAGACCCCGTTTCTCAAGGAGAGATGGGGTCTTTTGTTTGGAGGCCAGGAGTAACACTGATGGAGAACGGTGAGACCTATTGGGTTAAAAAAATCAAACGTAGACTTGGCCTCTTTTCTTTCCTGGTTTGACCCGGACCGTGGACAGGAAAGAAACGAATTTATTATTGATATTCATTGAACTTAATCCTTTATTTTCTATCATTTTAGCAAATGAAACATTTTTTATCTTATCTTTCTTGAAAAAGGAGAAAATATTCTATGAGTGAATATTTAGGCCCATTACTAACTGAACCCGATGAAATTATTCCAGCTATAAGAAACCGAAAAAAAACGTATATTGAAAAATCTATTACCAGTAAAACAAAAAAAAATTTAGAAGAGAAAGATGGGTGGCGATTACTTAGAAAAAATAAACGTTCTTTTAGGCTAGCAAAGGATAAATCATTAGCAGAGCGACTGGAAGATGAGCTTTGGACAATAGTTGCTAGTATGGGGTTTAATGAGCTAAGCGATGGAAGGAATTTTACAATTAATGTTGGTAAAAGTTCTAATCCAAGACAGATAGATGTTTTTGCTAAAGATGATGAATCGGCTTTATTTATTGAATGTACAAGTTGTGAGAAACCTAAAAAAAAGCAGATGGGTACTCTGATTGAGAAAATAGTAAGTATCCGATCAAAAATATTTAATTCAGTTAATGCTCACTATGGTAAGCCATCAAAATTGAAATTACGTTGGATAATTGCTACACGGAATATTGAATGGGGAAAAGCGGATTTGGTAAAAGCGGAAAATGAAAAAATTATTGTATTAAGAGATAATGAAATAAATTATTATAAAAGACTTACACAATTATATAAGAAAGCTGCCAAATATCAAATTTTATCACATGTATTTTCTGGAGAATCTATAAAAGGATTGGATTTCGTCGTCCCAGCAACACGTGGAAAAATGGGCGGTTTTACTTTTTATAATTTTCTTATTAAACCAAATGATTTATTAAAAATATCCTATATAAGCCACCAAGCCAGCCGTGATGTTAATGATTTGGATACATATTAAAGAATGTTGGTACCAAAAAGGTTGAAAGAAATAGGCAAATATATTGATGGTGGTGGCCAATTCCCTACGAATATTGTAATAAATATAAAAGGTGGAATGAGGTTTGATAAAAGGGAAAAGATTGGTGAATCAGCTTATGGCACTCTCTATCTTCCAGATAAATATGCATCTGCTTGGGTAATAGATGGACAGCATAGATTATATGGTTTTACTCAAAGCAATAGGTCTTCAGATCCATATGACAAGACAACAGTGCCCGTTCTTGCATATGAAAATCTGTCATCAACAAAAGAAGCAGAACTTTTTATTGATATAAATTGTCAGCAGGTTCGCGTAACAAGAAATCTTCTTAAAGAATTATACGCTACACTACAATGGGACTCTGATAGTTTTAAGGAAAGAGTAGATGCGTTAAGTTCAAGAGTTGTAATGGGTTTAGATCAACAGCCAACTTCTCCTTTTCAAGATCGAGTTATTACTACTAATAGAGATAAGACACATTATCGTTGCCTTACTTTGACATCATTTAGTGACGGGCTAAAGGAGAATAAATTTTTTGGAGAGGAACGAAAAAGTGGAGTTATACCTGGTCTGCTTTCAGATTCCAATTCAAAAAAATTGGAAGATACCATGTATAAGGCAATAGAAATATTATCGAGTTATTCCTCAATATTTGCCGGTGCAAAACAAGATCAATGGGAATTGGGAGATGCCAAAGGAGGCTATCTTTGCACAAATAATGCGATCAGGTCATTGTTAATGGTACTCCGAGAAATATTAATATATATTCAGCAGAAACATTGTATCGATATAGACATATGTGAACCTGATGATTTGAAACCTTTGATAAAAAAGTATATTAAACCGCTAATTGAGCATTTCACTACAGCACGACCAGATGAGTTTGAAACATATCGTAGTAGAGGATCGTTAAGTGGGGTTCGTCAAAATGCACTGATGATGACGGTTTTTATCCATGCGTCATTTAATGATTTTCTTCCAACAGGGCTTAAGGATTATTTAGATACTGCAGATGTAGAAGGTACAAAAGAGGCTCATGGTTTCATTGTCGAAATTGAGGACAAATTGTTCAAGACTACAATTTCTGAATTAAAATTGAAGTTTACTGATAATGAAAATGCATGGTGGTTTAATGGGATTCCGCCGACTATACGTACAACGTGTGGGGATAGATATGAAAAAGATAATGGCAAAAAGGAAAAACATCAATATTTGAATCTTATTGATTTACATAAAATTGCTTTTAAAAATTGGGATATTTTTCAAAAATATTATTCTTTTACTAAGGATGGAGGTAAGGAGAAACAACTAAAATGGCTTGTTGAATTAAATGATATTAGGAATATCACCCATCATAGACCAAAGTGGCCTGCCACAAAAGATCAAGTTTCAAAAGTTCGTGAAATTTATGTACAATTAATGGAAAATCTTAACGATGCTTAATTGTTAAGCTGTAGTTGTTGAGATTTAATCTGAGCTCAAGCACTTTATACAGCCCGGTGATGGAAGATATTGAGAATAGGCCGTGATTGTGAATTAACATTTCATCGGCCTTTAAGATATGGTTCAACTATCTGCATAATGACTCTTTTTGCAGTGGTCGGATCATCGGCATATTCATCATATAAGCGTTCTGAAATATCCTCTAGCAACAAGTGGATATCAGAATATTTGCGCAGCCTGCGTCCATCAAGCATATTTCGAAGAAGGGGCATATCTCGGCTTGAGTGGTGTAACGCATTTTGAAGCCGGGATAACCTATTTTTATTTAATGTCCCATTACCCCCACCGTTCAGATGAATTTCTTCGAGTCTATCATAAATCTGCTGAGCTTTGTTTAAGATGTCATGCCTATGAGATGCACTGACCGCAAAGGGGGTATTGTGGATGAGCATGTCAAAATCTCCGAGGAGTCGACAAGTGGTAGCCACTGAGTTGCGTAATTTAGACGACTCCCGGCACAATTCACTTAAATGTCTGCCAAGTAAGGCAGCCTGTTCTAAAAACGCCTGATAATCATTGGATTCCTCAAAACCGTCCCGCCTTGAGTTTGTTTTTAATGTCAAATCAATATGGACTTCGCCCACATGCCACGTTGAAAATCGCCGTTCACTGAACATATCAGCCAGAAAATATTCGTCGCCAACTTCAATATTGCCTTGACGCACTCGAATTCCACGCATAAGCATCCTAGGTGGGAACGATGCGCGATAGTCCATTTCAGCAAACCAGCCTTTTCCTATATTATTACCATTCGTGCCCGGGATTGGGAAAAACTTAACACCAGTAATGCGGTCCTGCACCTTTTCTGAAAGTGTGAATTCAGTGACGTGTGGTCGAAATAATTGTTCACCGTTTAAATAGACCTGATATTGGCGATAACCATTTACCGCCGCCAGTTCTGAATCGATTTCTCTCCCCAGAGGAAAAAGCTCATAATTAAATGGAATAGGAGCGGCCTGTTGAAGATAGTTTTGCATTTGAGGAATGTTCATCAGAAGGTCTTTATGGAAGCGTTCGACACCTATCAGACTGACGCGAAAAAATCGTTCGGGATCATCTGTCGACTCTCGAAGTTCTACTGTCACATTTCGTGAAACCGTTTCAGCGAGGTCAGCTTGGTAATTATCGCCTTCTGCCAATTCGCTTCTTATTGCGGCAGCATCCCAAATAACAGAGGCAACGGGTTCAGATTTAGTTCGTCTCGTTTCAAAGACAAGTCGGTCGCAATATCCAACCCCCCCCAGCCGTCCGATTCCACGGAAACCGCGCTCCTGTATACGTTTTTTACCGCTACAACCGATGCTGCACAGCGTATCAACGACATCGCCTGGTGCTACCCCGGAACCATTATCCGAGATCGTTAGTGTTCGAGATTCACCATCGACATGAATTTCGATTCGGCCTTTGCCTGAATCAATGATTTTGTTACGAACAGCAACGTCAATTGCGTCTGCCGCATTCTGAACATATTCCCGCAAGACCATAAGGGGATGGCTATACATGCCGCTTGTAATGATATCAATCAGGTGACGTCCCGTTCTTATCTGCTTGGCGTTTAACATTACTTTTTTAAATACATTTGTAGCCATTGCTTGATCTCCTTCTTAGGCGAATTTCCAATTTGCTGTCGAACAGGAGCTACAGAGTTGGGCGACACTGCATTATGAAAAAACAAAAAATCTTCATCCTGGCTTTTCAGCAACCCAAGGATAAAAGACCTGAAAGCTTCAACCTTTCCGCTTCCCGGATTTCGCTTGGGCTCAAAATCATAAACACGTCTTTCATGGTGGTTACGATTGCGTAGAAGTTCTTCCGGCATGTAAAGATTGGCGATAAACTCTTCAAAGGTTGCCCCGATTGTTCGCCATGCCAGAGTCGGTGTCGGCGAGATGGCGCCGTGAGCAGCGCCCTTCATAATCTCGATATTGCGAATAAAACGTTTTGTCCATATCGGCGAGCGGTACCAGTCAATATCGGAAGCAGGCTTGTCAGCGACGTAATCGCGACGTTTTGGATCGCCACCACCATTGTGGTTAATAGGGGCGTAACGCATCGGATAGCTGAAGATTTTACCGGATCCCCGCGTCTTGTCTGAGTTATCCATCATATATTCTTCATTGAATTTTATATTAATTACAAGCCGTTCATAAAGATCACGTGGTGTGTCTTTGAAGTTATAAAGCATATAATTTGAGAAGCTCTCAACCCCATACTCCATGGCTAGGAGAATGGTTCTTGTATAAACCTCCTTCTCGCTCACACGATCGAAGGCAATTCTCATGGGTTTAATATTGAGCTGAGCCAACAATTCCATATTCTTACGGTTGATATGAGTCGCATCAAGCCCCTGATTGAAATCAATGATTCGCGCCTTCGGAGAATTTGACGCTGTCGTATCGCCTCTGCCGTACCCCAGTTCCAAGAGGTCCTCAACAAGTTGAGCTAAATGGGGACTTGCAAGGAAGTTGTTGTCCATCAATCTCAAGACCGCTTTGTCCCCGTATTCTTCGCGCATCTTTAGAATAAACGGTTTAATGTCTATGTAGGGTATATATTGTGGTTCAATATTCGGGACTCCGCACCAAGGGCACTTATTGGTGCAACCTCGTGTCGTATAACCATAATAAGTGTCATTGATTGCATAAAGAGAAGGCTCCAAAACGGAGTAATCACAAGGTAGCTGGTCAATATTTGTGTCATCCTCAAAACCTATCATTCGCGCTGAGGTGAGCAACCCCCTAACTGGGTAGACGCCTGTCGCCCTGTGAATCTCATTTGGCATAAGGGATGCCATGATTCCGCCGACAAAAATTTTCTCAACCGTTCCACCGACGGCTCTAAGGTAAAACTTTATTGTTTTTACGATTCTGTCAAAATGAAATGTAAAGAGAGTTGTAATATAAATGCGATCCCAATGACTCCCCGGATTGAACAAAGATTGCTCCGCCACAGCGGATGGATCACATCCCCTGACAAAATTGACTTCATCACCTCGCCTGCGATGGTAAAATGCCAACTTAAGAAGTCCAACAGGTGGATACCATAAGGTTTCATCACTCGGTGTCTTCTGTGATTTTGGATTTCCTTTGCGATATTGAGGCTCAACTAATAGTATTTTCATCACAGCAGCTCTCTTTCAAATATTGAAGAACCTCATGAGCGCCAGCCTGCCCGCCAATGCCGGAGAACATGCCTTTGGAAGACCAGTCAATCTTTGTTGCCAATGGTTTCAAGACGTCATAAAAATCATCTCGTGTTCGTAATTTGTATTCATGAGAGCGTAACAGATACGGGAGCAAGCGCATCAGAGAATAAAGTCCAATGCCCTTTGTCAGGAGACTTTTTCTATGGTTCAACCAATCGCTCTCAAAAAGACGTCTGATTGCCCACCAGTATTCGGCAATCAACATATAAATTGAATCAACATCCCCGAGTCTTTCATCATCGATATCATTTAAAAATCTTGAAATAGTCTGCTGTATCATTCGGAAAGATGTTCGCCTTTTGAGCCCCGAGTTTGTCTTCCCACCGTATCGTATCAACCGATGCCAAGGTGAGCCGGAGTCATCATTCAATCGCCTTGCAATGTATAGATGTGGGGCATCATCAGCAAGATTTTTTAATAAATTACTTTCATGGTAATCCGTCAGTGAGGAAGATAAGCCCTTGGCCTTGCTATTGATGATATTGAATAGGGCCATTTCTGTGCGCAAATCCAAGCCAATAAATGCCATGAAAGCCAGAGGTATATCCGAATCACCGAGTTCGCCAAGCCTGTGCTGGCAATCGACTTGAGCCAAAGGTTTAGTGCCGTTATTGAGCATCAGCCGCGCGTAGCCAGTGGAATTATTTTGAATATCGACTTGCCAGTCTTTGCCAGATTTGCCGCGAAGATTAAATGTTAAGGGAATTGTTGACACCTTTGACTTGTGAATGTAATCTTTGAATCCTCGGCTATGAGCTACATTTCGAGGCCGTTGATATCCTTCACCGGTGCCCTCGTTTAGGACATCCACAAATGAATAGGCATAAAGCAAATGTGCAGGTGCGAAACCCAGAAATGTACGGAGTCCACCACAATCGCCTACCTGGCCATTTATAAATGTGGCAGTTTTTTTCTTCATAATGTAGAGAAATACTTCATTTTAGAATAATTGTCAAGACTTCGATCGAGAAAGTAGGGAGAAAGTCTTCATTGAATTTTTATCAATTGATTGTAAAAGTGAAGCTGAGGTTGCCCCGGATTGCAATCAAAGAAGGCACTAGTGTCATGTCAAGCTTGAAATGACGTATTAAGTATGATATACTTTTTCATAATCACCCATGGAGGACTGAATATGAAAAAATATATAGTCACTTTAACAAAAGAAGAAAGAGAATATTTAAACAAAATCGTTTCCAAGGGCACCCATAAATCACAGAAAGTCATAAATGCCTTGCTTTTACTTAGTTGCGATGAAGGAAATTTCCAGAAAAAACGCTCTACTAATGAACAAATCTCCCGAGTTCTGAAAATCGGTATGAGGAAAATTGACCGAGTCAAAAAGCGATTTATAGAAGAAGGTCTTGACGTAACGTTAAACGGTAAGAAGGGGAGTCGAATATACGACAAAAAGGCCGATGGAGATTTTGAAGCACATCTTGTTGCCTTGAGTTGCAGTGACCCGCCAGAGGGTTTTTCCCGGTGGTCTATGCGGCTGCTGGCTGATAAAGTTGTTGAACTTGACTATATTGACAGCATTTCTCACGAGACAATACGTCAGGTTTTAAAAAAAACGAAATTAAACCTTGGCGCCAAAAAGGCTGGGTAATCCCTCCGGAACAAAATGGCAACTTCGTTGCACATATGGAAATGGTGTTGGATGTATACAAGAGGTCTTTTGATCCAAAATATCCAGTAGTATGCATGGACGAGTCACCAAAACAGTTAATTGCGGAAGCAAAAATTCCCATTGCGGCGTCACCTGGGCATGTTGCCAGGCATGATTACGAATATAAACGTTGCGGTGTCTGTAATATTTTCATGGCCAGTGAACCTTTAGCCGGGAAACGTATTGTAAAGATCACCGAAAGAAAAACAAAAAGAGACTGGGCTTACTTTCTTGAAGATATAGCAACGAGTTATCATGAAGCTGAGAAAATAACTTTAGTTATGGACAATCTCAATACTCATACTCCCGGGGCACTCTATGAAGCCTTTAATCCCGACAAAGCAAAATCGTTATGGGACAAGTTTGAATTCATATACACTCCGAAACATGGGAGTTGGTTGAATATGGCTGAGATCGAACTGAATGTTCTCATAGGACAATGCCTCAACAGAAGGATTGACAATGTTGAAAAAGTCATGAGCGAAGTCGCTGCATGGCAGATACATAGAAACAACAAAAATGCAAAAGTCAATTGGCAATTTACTACTAATGATGCCAGGATTAAACTGGCGCGTCTCTATCCGTCAATTGAGACTTGACATGACACTAGGCTCGCATCTTCAATATGACGTATTCAAAGGACAAGAGGTCAGGTCTCCTCTTGACTCATCTTTACTGATTCCCATAAATTGCGTACAGGAAATTAATATCATAACTCCATAATCAATTCTTAAAATGCAGTTATCTGCTATGTACTTGATAAACGCCGTCGAATAAAATACTTAAGACAGCCAAATCATATCGTGATCAAAATTTTAAAACCCAAAAGTTAATACAGCTTTATTATATCTACACCTCCACGTGAAGTATCGGCAGGCCGAAGTGTTTTCTTTTGATTTTCCCGATTTCAGGAATTTACCTTACAACTCCAGGGCACTAAATACTTCTTTGTTATCAACATATCTCTTGACAGGCAAAATGTGACCCGTTACATTCAAAGCCTCGGAAGCAGTAATTTATCCAATGGCACTTTTTTGACTGCGCTTTTGCGGAGAGACTAAAACCGGAAAGTTGATGAGGATGAGAAATTCGCATTTGCTGAAAAAAGTGGTGCAGGCGGTAAGCGGCCTGATAGTTATTCTCGTATTTGTAAGTATGGGATGCGTCCATAAACCGCAGAACGTCTTCCAAAAGGTCGATGATAACAGTGATGGAGTCGTCGGAATACGAGAATACAATTCTGCCGTCACCGAAAGCTTTATGAAATATGACAGCAACAACGATGGCTATATCACCGAGTCGGAATTCGTGAAACATCCTGACAAAAAAACTTCCGTACTGTTCAATAAAATGGATTCAAACAAGGATGGGAAAATTGATCTTCAGGAATTTAAAAAGGCCGCCTCGCGTCGCTTCAAAATATACGACCGGAATGATGACGGATTTCTTGACAAAACCGAACTTGACGCACCGAAATCGGAATCGACTGTGAGTCCCTTCCTCATATTTCGATTTTAGTATTTTCAATGAAGCGCAGCGCGCTGCACCAAACCAATCCATTTCATCGAGAATGATTTGAACCGTAAGCAGTAGTTTATCATTTCTGCCTGTATTGCCTCCCTTCGTTTTGAGACGCCATGACTGAATGCGGGCATCCCGGCAGTATTCAGGCCAGCATAGCGATGAATGCCAAATATCTACACTTCTATGTGGAGTATCGGCAGGCCGAGGTGTCTTCTTTCGTTTTCTCCGCGAGAAAGGGTTCGTTCCCTCGCCGTGGGGGCCCTGCGCTTGCCCTTTCCGAGATGAACGGGATGTGGGGGGGGGCGGGGACAGGGGACGTGGGGAACGCCTTCTTTCGCCATACAGTGTTAAAAACCAATAATTAAAAAGGAGGTGGGTGCCTTCTGTGCTTTTTGAGCCTTTCGCGAAAATCATCGAATTTTTTCTTTTGATCATCGTTCAATTTCTCTCTGATCCGCCGGAAGCTGTCATCTATGATTGCCCTGATGTGAGGATCGGTTTGCGTTTTGATTTCATGAATCCTGCTATGTGATTCCTGCAAAATACTTTTTATTTCGACTTGTTGAGCATCCGTGAGAGCAACATCTCGAGACATTCTTGCAAGCAATGTTTCCACTCGTCCATGCTCGCCCCTTCTGAAAAAATCTGAAAGTTTATAATGGATGTACTGCTGCATTCCCAGTGAACCTGCCAGTGCCCCGAGAATGAAAACGAGAAAGATTATTACCCACATCTTTGCTTTTTTCATGATGTCATCACCTCATACTCCCCATAGCTGTGTGACGGTATACCCGACAGGGTCGTTAAGAAATATTTTCGTAAGTTCATATTCAGGTTCGAAGACACCAATCATCAGAACGAAAGACATTATGAATATCAGGATACATGTCGCGGGAACAAATCGCCACATGAACTTATTGGAAAATACGACAATGCTCGTATCGGTTTTGAGCGGTCTGAGTTTTTTTATATGATCCATCACCCCCACCTGCCATGCCTCACCGAATTCTATCGGTTGTTTTGCATGGTATGCGGCGGTCAAGGCTTTTAATGTCTTTTCAAAATCACTGTATGAGAAATTCATACGCTTCTCCTTTTCTCGATAACACCCGCAAGCAGCCTGCGAAGCTTCTTTCGCGTTCGGAATAAACGGATTTTCACATTGGCAGTGCTCCACCCGAGAAGCTCGGCGGCTTCTTTTACCGACAATCCTTCCAAGTAAACCGATTCAACGACCATTCTATCTTCGGCTGACAGCTTCTCCAACACCCAGGCCAGCACATTCCGTGCTTCCTCTTGCTCTCCTCGTTTGCGGAATGACTGGTCCGATGTATTTGATGAAACGTTTTCCAACCATTCCCGGTGCTTTTCCGAGAGAGAACTCATGGGAAGTTCCCTGATACGGTAACGTTCTCTCCAGAAATCATAGCATGTTCTGACGGCGATTGAAGAAATCCAATGCTCGAAACTTCCCTTTTCCTTGTACGTAGGCAGAGACTGATACGCCCTGATGAATACATTGTGGGCCGTCTCTTCGACGGCATCATACGGTACACGCCAGTTCACAATCTTTGCCACGTGATTTTTGTAACGTGTCAGTAGTAAAGCAAAGGCATCGGCATTGCCATCCATAACCTGTTTTATGATTTCGCTGTCACTGAGTGTCCTTATATTGTTGCGCCTCACTATGAACAATTCTATTCAGTAATTACCGTCATATGTAATCGAAAGAAATTCAACATGCAACAACTATCAGACACATCCTTTCAACTTGAGTGCTTTCAATTATAAAGTCGAAGAATAGCCCACGGCGGTTACAAAAAATTTTATCGTCCCCCGCCAATACGTGGAGAACGGAAAAAAATTTGTAACCACTTTGGTAATTGATACGACTTAAATCACAAGAATGGTCATAGGAAGTTACTTTTCACGATAGGTTTCGATTCGTGTGAAGAGTTGTTTCGTGCCCGGCAACGGCAATTCGGAGAGGTTACAAAAACGCCTACAGGAAAACGAAAAATGAACAGTTCGATCGAGAAATACATGCGTCTGTTTCCGGTGTGGGTAACAATGTTCTTTATGATTATTATGCTCGCCGGATGCGCCACGGTTGGGCCCGATTATGTTCCTCCCGATATATCGTCGCCGGCCGCATGGCACAGTCAGTTGAAGAAAGACTTGGTCGGCTATGAAACGGATCTGCGCGCGCTGTCCCGGTGGTGGACAACACTCAATGACCCGGTACTGTCGAGTCTGATCGATCGTGCGGTGACGGGCAACCTTGATGTCAGGGAGGCGAAGGCGCGCGTACGTGAGGCGCGGGGGCGCCGTGGTCTGAGCAAAAGCGATATGTTCCCGACGCTGGACGCTTCGGGATCCGTGACGAAGAGTCGCAGCAATGAGAAGGAGAGTAAGCTTTACTTAACCACTTTCGATGCGGGGTGGGAACTCGATCTTTTTGGCGGAGTAAGACGTTCTGTAGAGGCGGCCGAGGCGAATTTACAGGCCAGCCAGGAAGATCTGCGCAATGTACTGGTTTCTCTGACGGCCGAAGTAGCGCTGAACTACGTCGAATTTCGCATGTATCAGGCGCAGTTTGCCACGACCGAAAAAAATCTTCAGCTTCAGCAGGAGACATATGAACTGACGCAATGGCGTTACAAGGCTGGTCTTGATGACGAGTTGGCCGTCCAACAGGCCCGTTACAGTCTGGAAAGCACCCGCTCGCAGATTCCGGCGCTACGGAGTTCAGTGGCGGAATCGAAGAACAGAATCGCGGTGCTGCTGGGCAGGCAGCCCGGCATGCTTCACAAGGAACTTGAATCTCAAGCCCCGATACCGGTCGTACCCCCGGAGATTGCCGTGGGAATCCCCGCCGATATGCTGCGCCGTCGACCGGACGTGCGAAAAGCCGAATGGGAGCTTGCAGCACAAACAGCGCGGATCGGGGTGGCCACGGCCGATCTCTATCCCACGTTGCGGCTGACAGGGTCCATCGGCCTGAAATCCAGCGAATCGTCCAGTCTATTTAAATCCGCCAGTAATTTCTGGAGCATCGGCCCCGCTATTTCATGGAACATCTTCGATGCCGGTGCCGTTCGCCGCAATATTGAGGTTCAGTCGGCACTTCAGGAACAATCCCTGAATGCATATGAAGCCGCCATCCTGAATGCCCTGGAAGAAGTAGAAAACGCGCTCGTGGCCTATGCAGAGGAACAGAACCGGCGGAATTCACTGAATGAAGCGGTGCAGGCGGCACAGCGTGCGGTGGAACTGTCGCGGACCAAGTACCAGGCGGGCATGATCGATTTCGGAGACCTGCTCGATGCGGAACGCTCCCTGCTTTTATATCAAAACCAGTTGATTCAGAGTGACGGCAGCGTGGCTTCCAATCTGGTACGTCTGTACAAGGTCCTGGGGGGCGGTTGGAAAGCGGCGGCGGCTGAAAAAGAAAATGAATTGAGAGACCGAGGAAATAAAGATGAAGGAAAAACCTGAAGCCGGCCCAGATATTATGAGGACCTTGGAGATTAACCAATCTTCAGAAAAGGGGAAACACCTGAGGCGGTGGATCGTATGGGGCATCCCCATTCTGGTTGTCGGAATCGTCTTGGCCTTTCTGATCACCCGTAACAAAGCTGAATCCGTTCAATTCAGGACGCAAAACGCTGAACTTGGTGATCTTACGATCATTGTAACCGCCACCGGCAATCTGGAACCCACCAATCAGGTGGATGTGGGTAGCGAACTGTCGGGAATCATCAAGAATGTCGAGGTGGATTACAACGACCACGTCAAGGTCGGACAGATACTGGCGCGTCTTGATACAACGAAGCTCGAAGCGGAGGTCAGGAAATCAAAGGCTTCGCTCGAATCGGCCAGGGCCCAGGTCTTGCTGTCCCGGGCCACGGTCAAGGAAAAACAGGTCGAACTTGAGCGGATGCGAAAGGTTTATTCGTTAAGCGGCGGCAGAGTGCCGGCGCAACAGGATATGGATGCGGCGGAGGCGGCACTTGAACGCGCCCGGGCCGGTGAATCGAGTGCCAGGGCGCAGGTGTCGCAGGCCCAGGCCACCCTTGAATCGGATGAAACGAATCTGACCAAGGCCGCCATCCGTTCACCAATAAACGGTATCGTACTCGTCAGGAATGTGGAACCGGGTCAGACGGTAGCCGCGTCTCTCCAGGCGCCGGTCCTGTTTACCCTGGCTGAAGATCTGACCAAGATGGAACTCCATGTGGACATAGATGAGGCGGATGTTGGAGAGGTAAAGGACGAACAGGATGCCGTTTTTACCGTTGACGCATATCCCAACCGGACATTTACGGCGCGCATTGCCCAAGTTCGATATGGTTCGGAGACGACAGCTGGCGTCGTTACCTATAAGGCGGTGCTCACCGTGGACAACTCCGACCTGTTCCTGAGGCCCGGCATGACGGCGACAGCTGATATCACGGTCAGAAAGATCAGCAATGCTATTCTCGTACCGAATTCGGCTCTGCGATTTACCCCGCCTGCCGATGATACGAGTACGACGGAGAAGAAGTCCGGCAACGGCAGTGTCGTGAGCAAGATTATGCCCCGTCGTTCGCGGCATCAGAAGAATTCCTCGAATCAGAGTTCCGGCACGGTAAGCGATTCCCAGCAGCGTGTATGGACGATGCGTAACGGCACGGCCGTTCCTATCTATGTTACAACCGGCTCGACCGACGGCATGCGGACCGAAATAGCCCACGGTGACGTACAAGCTGGAACGGTTCTTATCGTTGCCGCAATGAGTGCAAAGAAATGAAGGTAAAAGCATCATCCCCTGTCAGGAACGGTTCTCTTGTCGAGATGGAGGGTATCACCAAGGTATACGGTATGGGCAGTGCGGCCGTCCATGCCCTGGGGGGAGTCGATCTGCGTATCAACCAGGGCGAATTTGTGGCTGTCATGGGACCGAGCGGCTCGGGCAAATCCACGTGTATGAATATACTCGGTTGTCTTGACGTTCCGACAGCAGGCACGTATCGATTTCAAGGCATCGATGTGGGCTCGCTGTCCCGGGATCAGCGGGCCTTGCTCCGCCGGAATTATCTGGGCTTTGTATTCCAGGGATTCAACCTCCTGAACCGCACCTCTGCCTTGGAAAACGTGGAGCTGCCGCTCATATATCGGGGGATTCCCGCCCGTGACCGCCGACGGAGGGCACGCGAAGCCCTCGATGTAGTGGGTCTGACGGGATGGGAAACCCATACCCCCGGAGAACTTTCCGGCGGTCAGCAGCAGCGCGTTGCCATTGCCCGTGCCATGGTTATCGCGCCGGACGTGCTCATGGCGGACGAGCCGACGGGCAATCTCGATTCGACCCGAAGCCGTGAAATCATGGAACTGCTCCGCTTATTCAACAGGGAACAGGGTATCACCATCGTCATGGTAACCCATGATGCTGAGATGGCGCTTTACGCGAAGCGAATCGTTCGATTTTTTGACGGCGTCATCAACGCCGAGGAACACAACGGAGCCGATCAGTTATGATATGGGAAACAATCATCCTTGCCCTGAGGGAAATCCGTCGCAATGTAATGCGTTCATCGCTGACTGTTCTCGGCATTGTTATTGGTGTCGCGGCGGTTATCACCATGGTCACCCTCGGCGGCGGTGCCACGGCCCAGGTGAAGGCGGAGATTTCCAGTCTCGGCAGTAACATGCTCCAGATGCGGCCGGGCCAGCACATGCGGGGACCCGGTGGTACGCATTCGCAGGCAGACATGTTCGAAATAAAAGATGCCGAGGCCATTACCCGTGAAATTTCAGGATTGGAAGCCGTGGCACCATTGGTATCCGCAAGTATGCAGGCTATTGCCGGTAATAAAAACTGGTCAACCACCGTTCAGGGAAGCACCAATGCCTTCCTGCAGGTGCGCGACTGGGCGCTTGAGTCGGGACGTCTGTTCACGGACGCTGAAATGATTTCCGGCAAGGCCGTCTGCATCCTCGGTACGACAGTTCGAACCCAACTGTTCGGAAACACGGATTCCCTCGGAACTACCGTCCGACTGCAGAAGCTGTCCTGCCAGGTTGTGGGGGTTCTCGAATCAAAGGGACAGTCGACTTTCGGCTCCGATCAAGACGATTTCGTACTCATTCCGTTGCGGACTTTCCAGCGCCGCATTGCGGGTAACAATAACGTGAGAACCATCTATATATCCGCCCAGGACGGCATATCGACAACGGAAGTAAAAGAGAGCATCGAGCGGTTGATGCGTGAACGGCGCCGCATCACGGCGGGGAAGGATGACGATTTTCATGTCAGGGACATGCAGGAGATTGTCAGCACCCTCACCGGCACCACCCGCATACTGACAGCACTGCTGGGGGCGGTGGCGGCGGTGAGTCTTCTGGTGGGCGGTATCGGAATCATGAACATCATGCTCGTCTCGGTCACCGAGCGAACGCGGGAGATCGGGATGCGCATGGCCATCGGCGCTCTGGAGCGGGAGGTACTGATGCAGTTTCTTGTCGAGGCAGTGGTTCTTTCTTCCTTCGGCGGGCTGTTCGGCATAATTGCGGGACTCCTCGCATCGTTAGCCGGCGCTTACCTTCTCGGCATGCCTTTCATCCTGAATTCGGAAATCATCGTCATCGCGTTCGCGTTTTCAGCCGCAGTGGGGGTGGTCTTCGGCTTCTTCCCGGCACAAAAGGCGGCACGTATGGATCCGATTGCGGCCCTCCGCCACGAGTAGATGATTATTGCATTGGATGGGGAGTCACTATCTGGGAAAGAACAAAGGAGGAACGGATACGGCGCTCCTTTTCTTTTTAGTATACCCCGATAATAGAAAAAGGGGATGCAGGTATTTCCCACAGCCCCTTCTTAACTTGAAAAAAAGACCGTGCAACCGGGTTTTCAAAAGCCCCTATGCCTCCGATTTTCGCACAGTCTTGATTTTTTACGAATCCTTTTTATATTTATCTTGACAATAAACCGATTCAAGGTATTATTTTAAAAGTTCATGGAAACATTGGGGAAAATGTAACAATCTTCCTCTCGAAATTATAGCAATAAAGGAGGAATCTGCTATTTGGTTATAGCCCCGCTACTCTGAGAACGGGGTTTTTTTGTTTGGTTAATACGATTAATCGTTGCTCGATATGATCGCCAGACAGCAATTACTTCTCATCTGCATCTCCTCCGGTTTTAACCTGTAAAAGAGTTTCGCTGGCCGTCCCATTCATAGTGATAATCTTCAACGTAACCGAAATGCTCTTTCTTTGTTGAAACGCCCCTCTCAAAATTAGCAGATACCTTATCAAACGACAAACAAATATACATATAGAGGAGGTAAGACTATGCCAAAAACTATTGTAATCGTCGGATCGCTCGACACTAAAGGCACAGAATACGCCTTTGTCAAAGAGTTGATCGAAAAAGAAGGTGTTGAAACCCTGGTTGTCGACTTCGGGGTACTGCAAAAGCCTACTTTAAAGCCGGACATAAGTCGCGATGAAGTTGCCAAAGCGGGTGGTGGTGAACTCGCCTACCTTGCCTCGGGAGACCACAAAGATGAAGCCATGAAGGTTATGGCCGATGGACTGGCCGTCGTCGTCCGTAAACTTTATGATGATGGCAAACTTGATGGCATCATCGGTATGGGTGGCAGCGGAGGCACTTCAATCATCACGACGGCCATGAGAACATTGCCAGTCGGGGTACCGAAAGTCATGGTCTCAACAGTGGGAGGCGGCGACGTCAGTGCATACGCCGGGACAAAGGATATCACATTTATACCTTCCATTGTCGACGTAGCAGGGATCAACAGTATCAGTCGAATCATATACGCGAATGCCGCCGGGGCGATCTCCGGTATGGTGAAAGTTGAATTACCGAAGGCGGCCGATGAAAAACCGCTGGTCGTCGCTTCGATGTTCGGAAACACAACGCAATGCGTAGATCATGCCCGGGGAATTCTGGAAAAAGAAGGCTACGAAGTTCTTGTTTTTCACGCCACCGGTATAGGCGGCAAGACTATGGAAAGCTTAATCGCCGAGGGCTATATTATCGGATCAATGGACATCACCACTACAGAACTTGCCGATACAGTCTGTGACGGCGTTTTCAATGCCGGCCCCGACCGATGTATGGCCGCTTCGAGGGCAGGTATCCCGGCCGTTATCGTCCCCGGTTGTGTCGATATGGCAAATTTTTGGGGCATTGACACCGTTCCGGAACGATACAAAAAGCGCAATCTCTACCAGTGGAACCCTGACGTTACGCTCCTTAGAACAAACGTTGAGGAAAATATTCGTATGGGTGAAATGATCGCCGCAGCCGCAAATGAATCGAGTGCACCAGTCGCAATTGTTCTGCCGCTCAAGGGAGTTTCCATGCTGGACAGTCCCGGTGACCGATTCTGGGATCCTGAGGCGGACAAAGCCTGTTTTGAAGCGATCAAGAAAAATCTCAAGCCGGATATTCCGGTAATAGAGATGGATAACAATATCAACGATCCGGAGTTCTCCGGCAAAGTGGCCGAATTAATGCTCGGCATGTTAAAAAAATAGGAGGTGACTGATATGGCTATTCCAAGGAAAGAAATATTAAAACGCCTTAAAGCACAGATCGAAACCGGCAATCCGATTGTCGGATGCGGGGCAGGCACCGGTATCTCGGCCAAGTTTGCAGAGGCCGGTGGCGCCGATATTATTATCATTTACAACTCCGGACGCTACCGCATGGCGGGACGCGGTTCTCTCGCCGGGCTTATGCCGTACGGAGACGCCAACGCCATCGTCGTCGAAATGGCCGCGGAGGTACTGCCCGTAGTAAAGGACACACCGGTGCTGGCCGGCGTGTGCGGGACCGATCCCTTTCGCCTCATGCCGGTCTTTCTCAAACAGTTAAAGGAGATCGGTTTTTCCGGCGTTCAGAATTTTCCCACGGTCGGTTTGATCGATGGAGATTTCCGGGCAAATCTCGAGGCCACCGGAATGGGTTATGACAAGGAGGTCGAAGCGATCAGGATAGCAAACGAACTTGATCTCTTTACCTCGCCGTATGTCTTCGATGCGGACGATGCCAAAGCGATGGCCAAAGCCGGTGCCGACCAGTTAGTTGCCCATGTTGGGCTTACCACGGCAGGCAGCATCGGCGCGGGCGTGGCGCTTACCCTTGACGATGCTATCGATCTGGTTATGACAATTGCCGACGCCGGCCGGCAGGTACGAAAAGACATCCTGGTGATCTGCCATGGCGGCCCGTTTGATGAACCGGAAAACGTGGGCAAAGCGCTCTCAAGAATGCCCGGTATCGGCGGCTTCTTTGGCGCGTCAAGCATCGAACGCCTGCCGACCGAACGGGGAATTCGCGGACAGGTTGAAGCATTCAAAAAATTGAAACTGGCTTAAGAGCCTCTACTCTGCTTCATCAAATCTAAAACGGATATACATAAAGGAGAGGTGTTAATGGTTTATCCATGAAAAGAAAACCACTTACCGAACAATAAGATAGGAGGTGAAAACATGTCAAAAAATGATGAAAAACTTATTGTCTCAACGTACACAAACGGTATTTTGGACCCCGACGAGCCGATGCTCGGTCCGATCCGGGATGGCGGCTTGATCGAGGCAAATACCATGCCCGGATGCTGGGGGCCGATGATAACTCCTCATCTCCGTGGCGGACATGAGGTAACTCAGCCGGTTTATGTTGAAAACGCAGAACCGGGTGACGCCATCGCCATAAGAATCCGGGATATAAATGTCACATCACTTGCCACCGCTTCCGGGCAGGATCGCATGGTTGATGGACATTTCCTAGGTGATCCGTTTGTGGCCAAAAAGTGTCCGGTGTGCGGCACAATGTACCCCGAAACCACTGTCGAGGGAATAGGCCCGGATGCGATTCGTTGTTCCAAATGCGGCAACCCGGTAACGCCATTTCAATTCGAACACGGCTACACTGTCGTGTTTGACGAGGGGCGAACCCTCGGTGTAACCATGGACAAAGATGCCGCAGAGCGAATCGCTAAGGATTCAAAAAACTATGCGAAGCTTTCAGAAGGTTGTACACAACATTCAATTCTTCTCTTTGCCCCTCACGATCTCGTAGGAACTATATCACGGACGAGACCGTTCATGGGCCAGCTCGGAACGACCCCCGCCGTAAGAATGCCCGATTCTCACAATGCCGGTGATTTCGGCGTTTTTCTTATCGGTGCACCTCATGATTACGCGCTTACCGCCGAACAGCTCGAATTGCGCACTGATGGACATATGGATATCGACGCGGTCAGACCGGGCACAATTTTATTGGCTCCCGTAAAAGTGCCGGGCGGCGGTGTGTATCTGGGCGATATGCATGCGCTCCAGGGAGACGGGGAAATTGCCGGCCACACCATGGACGTAGCCGGTATTGTCACCGTACAGGTTAACGTCGTAAAGGGGCGGGAACTTAAGGGACCTGTACTCTTCCCGCTTATCGAGGATCTTCCCTATCTGGCCAGGCCGTTTAGTTCCGAGGAGAAGGGCCGTGCCAAAATCCTCGCGCAGAAGTGGGGACTCGCCACGCTGGAGGAATCCGCTCCCATATCTGTCATTGGAACGGGAGCCGACTTGAATAAGGCTACGGAAAACGGGCTGCAAAGAGCAGCCGATCTTCTGGGGATGAGCGTCCCGGAAGTGAAGAACCGGGCGACAATCACAGGGGCCATTGAAATCGGCCGTCTGCCGGGAGTTGTTCAGGTTACCTTCCTCGCGCCGCTGAAAAATCTTGACAATGCGGGACTAATTCCCTTTGTGCATGAACAGTACGGAATCGGTTAGAAGACCAACTCTAAGAAAGGGGGAATCAGGGGAACACCTCGATTCCCCCTTTCTTTTGACTCATTACAGATAGGATATTCATGCCTGCAGGCTGCATGCAGTTTTTGATTTGGCAGGACAGTTGAATGTATTAAGCAGCTCCCTTAACCTGAAAAGTTGACTGCTAAGTGATGAGATGCGCTCCATACATGTAGAGAAGTTCTCTGATTTATGATTAAATCGACTGGCAAGCTCTTATCAGTTTTTGATTTGATGATTTAGATCAAGATATGCCAAGACTATCTGAACTTAGTTCAATAAAGAAAATTATTATTGACTTCACCTACCTATACGTAACATAATCTGTTTTCTCTATTGATATTAATATATTAAGTAATGTTTAAGGTTTCAGGAGAAGGTCAACGATTACCGGTTGAAGTCTTACTGTAATATTTCTTGACAAGATACCATAATGGAGTTAGTGGGTTAGCGTGTCTTATTGATCTTGCCCGCATCGCATGTGCTTTTAAACAGCTGTAAACCCCGGAGGGGGGGATTACGGTCTGATCATCATACAGCCCTGTTTCTCGAAATGAGAGATAGGGCTTTTGTTTTTTGTGAAGGAAAATATGGTTGCCATTTTCCCCATATTTTACCAACTTGGTTTTTGGTCTTTATTAACACAAAATACCCAATGGTCGAAGTTCAATTGTGCTTGATTTCATGGTGTAATTATCTTTTTTCATTTTTCATGAATCTAAGTACGGTTGTACGAAAGTTAGGAAAATACCAACCAAGTATATTAATTGTTATAAGCTTAGATTGGAGCTTTATATGAATCAAAATGATTACGACGAAAAATTTGACACAAAAAATGCAGATTCTAAAAAATTGAAAAGAGCATTTGATCAAGTTTCGGATATAAGAAAGTTCGAGATTGAATTATATTGGAAACGTGCTGGTTATTTTTGGGCTCTAATTGCGGTAGCATTCGCTGGTTATTTTGCTATTCTTTCTTCTCAATACATCCCAAACAAACTCTTTCTGTCTTTTGTTGTATCATCCATTGGATTCGTTTTTACATTCGCTTGGTATCTTGTAAATAGAGGAAGTAAATACTGGCAAGAAAACTGGGAAAACCATCTTGATCTTCTCGAAAATGAAATTACTGGACCATTATATAAAACTGTTTTAGAACGTCCTGGGCTGAACACTTTATCGGAAAAACTTGTCACCGGCCCACTTAGCGTATCTGTCTCCAAAATTAATCAATGGGTAAGTGTATTCGTCTTGGTAATATGGTTATTGCTTTCAACCTACCCAGCATATAAGACGTTGACATCCTTAAATATATCAAGTCGTGATTGGCTGGTGCTTTGTGCCTATGCATTTATAATAATCGTCGCCTTTATTTGTTGCTTATTTATGCTTAAAAAGGGGCGGACGGACAGGGGAGATTATACATCAAAAGCAATTGAAAGAAATACAAGAATAGAAGATCGCTTATAACCTATAAGGATTGAGTCGATCCGCGAAGCGGTCGAACTCAATCCATTGTTCAATAAGCCCGATCTCATTATATAGGGTAATGATTGGCTACCGTGGAGAGGAAATAGAAGT